>Ga0207118_1024_pt1 | contig 36089 bp, 29 predicted proteins | sample Alteio_BWMinHeat_42_FD_153507 | JGI IMG/M metagenome (GOLD analysis project Ga0207118, IMG submission 153507) | Enriched cells from forest soil in Barre Woods Harvard Forest LTER site, Petersham, Massachusetts, United States -... | ecosystem: Environmental > Terrestrial > Soil > Temperate forest >...
CGAAAAAATAATTGAAGAGCATTTCCAAAAAAACAGACAAATGCTTTTTCTAGTTGGACCTAGACAGGTTGGTAAAACGACAACTAGTTTAGACATTGCTGAGCCGAGACCCAAACACTTTTATCTCAACTGGGACTCCCAAGAAGACCGTAAACTGATTCTGCAAGGGCCTGATGCAGTGGCACGGGAGCTCGAAATCCAAATAACCAAATTAAATGGTGAAGTTCCCATTATCGTTTTTGATGAGCTGCATAAATATAGAAAATGGAAAACTTTTTTAAAAGGTTTTTTTGATAAATATTCTAAGAAAGCACAAATTCTTGTTACCGGAAGTGCTCGATTAGATATTTATAAAAGGGGAGGGGATAGCCTTATGGGCCGTTATTTTCTCTACCGTCTACATCCGCTGTCTGTAGCAGAGCTGCTCCTTCCTCCATTGAGAAAAACGGAAATTGGACCTCCGAAAAAGATTGATGATGAATCATTTCAGGCTCTTCTTGAATTTGGTGGCTTTCCTGAACCTTTTATTAAGCGAGATCATTTTTTTTATTCACAATGGAGACGATTGAGAAAAAACCAACTTTTCAACGAAGACATGAGAGATCTCACAAAGATCCAAGATTATGCTCAAATGGAAATTTTAGCTGAGCTCATCCAAAATCAGGCAGGGCAACTGACCACCTATTCTTCATTAGCAAATAAAATCAATGTATCCGTTGATACAGTGAAGCGTTGGATCAAAGTTCTTAAATCATTTTATTATTGTTTTACCATTCAACCCTGGAGCAAAAATGTGACCCGTTCTCTCATCAAAGAGCCAAAAGTATATCTCTGGGACTGGTCTCTTGTCGAGGATAAAGGGGCTCGCATTGAGAACTTTATCGCTTCTCATCTCCTAAAAGCCGTCCATTATTGGACAGATAGTGGATTTGGGGAATTTGGCCTACATTATCTTCGGGATAAAGAAAAAAGAGAGGTTGATTTTCTCGTTTCAAAAAATAAAAAGCCTTGGTTTATCGTGGAAGCCAAAGCCTCTGATAATCAGCGCATTTCCAAAACTCTTTATTACTTTCAGGAAATGATCAAAGCACCGCACGCTTTCCAAATTGCCTTTGATATGGATTATATCGATAAAGATTGCTTTTCTTGCACCGAACCTACCGTGGTTCCCGCAAAAACCTTCTTGTCTCAATTGATTTAACTACACCCCTTCGTATAAACTGGATTTATGAAAAAACTTCTCCTCCTATTTTGTGTTTTGGCGGGATGCTATCGCGTTCCGGACAAAATCAATCCTCGGATTGATTATCAAGTGCAGGATCAACACTTCCATTCGCTGCAAAGCGCATTCTCCCCATTGAGTCATGGAGAACGGATGACCGATTGGGGACGGGAGATGATCATTGCCAAGGCCTTTGCCGAAGAATTAGATTTGTATCGAGCGATTTCCACTTATAAACGAGCGGAAATTTTGGTCGATGATCCCGATGGGATTTCAAGTCGAAAACTGGAAATCCAGTACGATATCTTTCTCTGTTATTTTTTGGCCAAACGGTACGATGAAGCCGTGTGCGCCTTTGAAAAAAGTTCGCTTGCGAATGTGGATAAAACCTTTCCCGCTTATCACGACCTTTTGCTCATGTTGTATGAGTGTTATCGCGAGCTAGACTGGCCAGATAAACAGGCGCGGATTTTGGAACTCATTGAAAAAACTTATCCGGAAACAGGGGAAAAATTGCAGGTGTCGAGTGCTTTGCGAGAGGGAGATTTGCCACGCATCGAGTGCTTTGCAGCGGGATTTACTGAGCGCTCCTACTTAGATAATCTGCTCGATTGTTACTACGATCAAAAAAAGTCGGTCGCCTTAGCGCAAACGCTCAATGCACTACTTCCGGGTGCCGGCTACCTCTACATCGGCCAGCGCACCTCGGCTTTTACTGCCTTTCTCCTCAACGGCCTCTTCATCTTCGCTGCCTATGAATTCTTCCACAACGGACACACCGCTGGAGGAATCATCACCACGCTCTTTGAATCGGGCTGGTACTTCGGGGGCATTTACGGCGCTGGCGAAGAGGCCAAATACTACAACGAACGGGTCTACGAGCGGAACGCCTCGTGCATCCTCAACGACTCAAAACTTTTTCCCGTACTTATGTTGCAATATGGTTTTTAGAATTCTACTCATCCCCTTTTGTCTTTTTGCCCACTACTCGGAACCTTGGGGAAAGGATCACAATCTCCGCGTTCCCGAAGAAAAAAATATCCCCCACCACTCCGTTGGCACCCGCATCGCTGATCTTATCATCGATTTCCACCAAAAAGTGATCTCTCCCGTCGATGGCCCTCGCAGCCATTTCCGCCCTTCGAGTTCCCAATACATGCGCCAAGCCATGCACAATTATGGCTTTTTCAAAGGTTTCATCATGGGCTGCGACCGGCTTCTGCGCGAAAACAATGAAAAGTGGGTTTATCGCACCATCGAAGAAAACGGCACGACCTATAAATACGACCCCGCCACCGTCGACAAACGCTGATTTTACCGCAGAGAAAAACAAGTGGGGGAAGCCCCCCACACCCCCAATTTTTAACCGCCGAGATCGCAGAGAACGCCGAGGCGGGGAAGGCCCCGCACCTCAAATGTGAATAAAAATGGGGAGCGCGAGGGGCTTCCCCTCGCCTCGGCGCTCTCAGCGGTTAAAAAAAGTGGGTTTATCGCACCATAAACGCTGATTTTACCGCAGAGAAAAACAAGCGGGGGAAGCCCCCGCACCCCCAATTTTTAACCGCCGAGATCGCAGAGAACGCCGAGGCGGGGAAGCCCCGCACCCCAAATGTGAATAAAAATGGGGAGCGCGAGGGGCTTCCCCTCGCCTCGGCGCTCTCGGCGTTCTCGGCGGTTAAAAAAAAGTGGGTTTATCGCACCATAAACGCTGGTTTTACCGCAGAGAAAAACAAGCGGGGGAAGCCCCCCACACCCCCAATTTTTAACCGCCGAGATCGCAGAGAACGCCGAGGCGGGGAAGCCCCGCCTCGGCGTTCTCTGCGATCTCGGCGGTTAAAAATTGGGGGCGCGGGGGGCTTCCCCCGCCCGCTTGTTTGCTCAGTGTTTATGGATGAGTTCTTGCGCGTGCAGGCAGGCCTTCCATGTTGAGAACTGCGGATTGCTCTCATCGGTGAAATAGAGATTATCTAGGCCGATTTGCTTGACTAGGCCGGCGCGATGGAAAACATGCCATACCTCTTCAGTTAGACCGGAGATAATGAGATAGCGCCCTTTGGCCTTGAGCGTTTCCTGGAGGCGGATAATGGCTAGACACATGGAAGCATCGGTGTGATAGACATTGTTTAAGCGAAGGACGATCACTTGTACATTGGGATCGTCGGCGATGTGGGCCATGGCATTTTGGAAAAAGTCGGCAGCGGCAAAATAAAGTTCACCCCCGATGCCAATGATCCGAATTTTGCGGTGGACATCAGCTTGGGGACTGATGACCATGAGACGCCCTTTCGAATTGAAGGCGTATTCGACAAGGTGTGGCTCAGAAGATTTTTTAAGGAAAGTGATGATCGAGATGCTAATACCGATGAAGAACGCAATGTCGAGGCTGAAAATGAGGCAGGAAAGAAATGTGAGGATAAAGACCCAAGCATCTTCTCGTGTTGCGCGGAAGGAGAGTTTCACTTCTTGCCAATTGGTAAGAGTGGGAACGGTGGCAATCAAAAGCGCAGCCAGGGCGGCCAATGGAATGCGCTGGACCAGTGGCCAACAAAAATAAATGATGATGGCTGTCAAAACACCCGAACCAATCGCTGCAAAACGGGTCTGGGCATTCATGCGGAAATTTAAGGCAGAACGAGTGGCGCTGCCAGAGCAGGGCATGGCGCCAATAATGAAGGAAAGGGCGAAATTGCCGATCCCAAGTCCAAAGACGTCTTGGTTGACTTGTACGCGTTGTCCCGTACGCGCGGAAAAATTGCGCGAAAGAGAAAAAACTTCGAGGATGGCCAGAAATGCGATGGCCGCAGCAGCGGGAAAGATCTTGTTGATGATTCGAAAGTCGATGAGCGGAATCGTGAACTCGGGAATCAATCCTTCCGTAAAATGGAGATCGCCAAGAATCATCGCCTTGTGACCCATTGCATCGCTTAAAAGAGAAGCTGCAATGAGCGTGAATAAAGCATCCGGCCAATTCTTTAGAGTGCGGCGAAAAAAAATAAGGACGGAAAAAGAAACCAAGCCGATGAGAAAAGCGAAGCCATTGGCTTCAAAGAGATGATACAAAAAGTAAATGACTTTTGAGATGATTGAGTCATCTCCCACAGGCGGCAGTGGCACTCCAAAAAGGTAGAACAATTGGTTGACAGTGATGGCCACAGTGATCCCCGCAAAATATCCGAGCATCACCGATCGGCTCACGAATTGGAGAAGCTTGCGCACGTTGATAAAAGCCGATCCAATTTGAATTAAGCCGGCAATCAAGACAATCTGAGTTAGCAAATGAAGTACGATCATCTCCTTTTCAGCTCCCACAGCTGATTCATAATAGGCATGCAAGACATCGGCAATCGAAGTTTGGATCAAGATCGCAACACCGGTACTTGGGCCAGAGACCAATTGTCGGGAAGAACCAAAGGCCGCGGTGAAAATGGTTCCGAAGATGGCAGAGAAAAGTCCTGCAGCAGGTGGTAACCCCGCCAACAGCGAATAAGCGATCGATTGCGGAATGGTGAGAAGGGCCACGGCCAAGGCAGCCATCGCATCGTGGCGAAAGGAAGACAAAGGGTAGTGGCGTAACTCCGATTGAAAAGGGGCAAAAGAAACGCGCATGACTAGCTCCTAACCCTAGGATAGGGCTAAAGGCTTAGCCCTGGCAAGCAGAAAAGCCGCATTCGAGCAAGGTTGTGACAATGTTCACGAGCACGATGAGGCAAACGAGACCAAAAGCTGTCTTTTGAAGACGTCCCCAAACAGGCTGCTCCGCTCCATGATTAAAAAATCCGAAAAGGATGAGAAGGATTGCGGCGGCTAAGATCGAACAGGTAAAGACAATGAATGCCCAAACATAAAGGTCGTAACCGAGGACAGGCTCTCCAAAGGTAGGAAATTGCGGACAAATATGGAGACTGATTTGGCGAAGAGAAACGGTGTATCCCACCAATGCTGAAAGAAGGGCCAGGCCATAATGTTCAGCTCGAATGCCAAACCTCAAATTCATCAAGACACCAGTAGCTATCCCAATGATGGCTAGGCGCTGGAGCATGCATAAGGGGCAAGGAATTTCATGTTTGAGAAATTGATATCCATAAGCTGCCAAAAGAACGCCGCAGAGGACAAAGACCCAGAGCACATTTAGAATTCTTTGCAAAGTTTCCATTTTAAAGCCGAATGTTCAATACGTCTGTGGCATGGTGGATCAATAGCAACACGCATAAACCAAGGTTAATTACAACTAACCAAAAGGCTGCCTTTTTCTTTGCAAATGCCACCAACAACAAACAAATCAGAAAAATAATAAATAGACCAACCATCATGAAGTTGACTCCCTAAACCTCGGATTAAGAAATTGGAGATTTTTTTTCAAGTTGAATTTCGGGATACGTTCTTTACTTTTAATGGCAAGATGTGTCAGTCTATGATCCAAATCATGAACACTGAAGAGTCTCAATTCGGGAAATGGCGATCGTTCTTCTGGCCTATATACCGTTTTGAGCTGAGAAAATTCCTGCCTATGTTCGGCATGTGTTTTCTGATTGTATTCAATTACAATATCCTCCGCTCTTACAAAGACACGATTGTCGTCACGGCTGGAGGCTCGGGTGCAGAGGCCATTCCGTTCATCAAAGTCTGGGCGGTACTCCCTTCCGCTGTTCTTTTAACGCTCCTTTTTACCCGTTTAGCCAATCGATTTACGCGGGAAAAAGTGTTTTACATCATGATGAGCCTCTTCCTTTCCTTTTTCTTTGTATTTGCCTTCTTGCTTTATCCCCACCGCGATTCCCTCCACCCTCATGAATTGGCTGATAAATTGCAAGCCCTTCTTCCTGCCGGATTTAAGGGCTTGATTGCGATTTTCAGAAACTGGACATTTACCCTCTTCTATGTGCTCTGTGAACTCTGGAGCACGGCGATCATGACAGTCCTATTCTGGGGTTTTGCCAATGAGGTGACAACCGTGGGCGAGGCCAAGCGCTATTATGGCCTCTTGACTACCGGAGGCAACGTCGCAGGGATCTTCTCGGGATATGCAGCGATTTACTATTCTGGCGATCTCTTCGTTTCCTGGCTTCCCTATGGAGAAAATGCTTGGGATCAGTCGATTTTCTTTCTCACCTGCACAGTGATCGGTGCGGGTCTAGCGACCATCGCCCTCTTCCGGTGGTTAAACTCACGCGTCCTCTTGCACCTCGAAAGGCCTGAAGCGAAACCTGAAAAGATCAAAATGTCGATGCGAGAGAATTTTGCCTATCTAGCCAGATCCAAATATTTAGTTTGCATCGCCCTGATCGTCCTTATGTACAACGTGGCGATCAACCTGGTCGAAGTGGTTTGGAAAAACCAAATGAAAGAACTCTATCCCCACCCGAGTGATTATAACACCTACATGGGACAAGTGATGATCGCTATGGCTCTCATCGCAAGCATTGCCGGCCTTTTTACCACTAGCAACCTCATTCGCCGCTACTCCTGGACTGCCTGCGCCCTCATCCCCCTCTCGATCGTCGCCGTCACCGGCATCGGTTTCTTCTCCTTCTGCCTCTTCCAAAAGTGGGGCATCGCCTGGACGCTGGGTCTCTCTCCCCTCCTCCTCAGCGTCACTCTCGGCTCCATCCAAAACTGCCTCAGCCGCGCCTCCAAATACACTCTCTTTGACGCCACCAAAGAAATTGCTTTCATCCCCCTTTCCAATGAATCCAAACTCAAGGGAAAAGCCGCCATCGACGGCGTTGGCTCCCGTCTAGGCAAATCGGGCGGAGCAGTCATCCATCAGGGCCTTCTTCTCCTCTTCTCCACCGTCGCCTCCAGCACGCCCTACGTCGCAGCCATCTTCGTCGGCATCATCCTCATCTGGAGCCTAGCCGTCGTCTCCCTCGGCAAGCAATTCGACAGCCTCGTCGGCAACAACAAACCCGTCCTCATCTAAAAAGTGGGGGCAAGCCCCCACACCCCCGATTGAACCGCCGAGAGCGCCGAGAACGCCGAGGCGAGGGAAGCCCTCGCGCTCCCATTCGATTTCACGACTATTTTTTGGGGTGCGGGGCTTCCCCGCCTCGGCGCTCTCGGCGTTCTCGGCGGTTAGTAAATTGGGGGCGCGGGGGCTTCCCCGCAGCTTTTCCCTCGGTGGTTAGCGGCTGACTTGGTCGATGAGGAGATTGGTTGGCGAGGCGGCGGCTTCGGCGGCGACCTTTTTCCGCTCTTTGCCACGCAGCTCGAAAGTGATTGGACAGCCGGAGAAAGAGTAGGTTTTTCGGAATTGGTTGATGAGATATTTTTTGTAGGTTTCGGTCATGAGCGTCGGGTTATTGACGAAGACGACAAATTTAGGCGGCACGGAAGAGACTTGCGTCATGTAATAGATGCGCAGCCGTTTGCCGAGCATAAGCGGCGGATGGTATTTATGTAGGCATCCTTCGATGAATTTGTTGAGCTGGCCCGTCGTGATGCGGCGATAGCGCTCAGCGTAGACTTCATTTACTGCGGGAAAAATCTTTTCGAGATTGCGCCGATTGATCGCAGACATGAAAATCGTCGGGCAATGGGTCAAGAAAGGCACAGCCTCGGCCACTCCCCGTCTGGCGTGCTCCATCGGCAAGTTTTTGACTAGGTCCCATTTGTTGAAAAGAATGATGCAGCTCTTGCCCAGCTCTTCAATTTCGCTGGCAATCCGCTTTTCTTGCGTCGTAATCCCCTCAAATGAGTCAAGCACCAAAAGACACACATCAGCGCGGACAATCGCTTCATCGGTCCGGATCGCGGCAAATTTATCGACCACTTCTTTTTCCGCTTTCTTGCGCCGAATCCCAGCCGTATCGATGAGTAAATACTGTTTTCCATTCACCACAATCGAGGCATCGATCGCATCTCGCGTCGTTCCGGCAATAGGGCTGACAATCGAGCGATCTTCTTCGAGCAATTCATTCAAAAGCGTCGACTTGCCGACGTTGGGGCGTCCCACAATGGCCACTCGAATGCACTCAGAAACAGGTTCTGGCTCCGACTCAACCACAGGAATTTGGTTCAAAACCGCTTCCAAAAGCTCGGCGATCTGATTCCCTTGCAGAGCCGAAATCGGCAGGATATTGGGCAGCCCGAAAGCCTGGAATTCATGAACGCCCAAATTTTCCGACAACTGATCGATCTTGTTGACCGCCACCACAACCGGCTTTTTGCTCTTGCGCAAGATTTTAGCCACTTCGCCATCGAGCAAATGGGGTCCCATCTGGCCATCGACCACAAAAATGATGCCGTCGGCTTCCTGAATCGCATAGAGCGCCTGGACCTTGATCTCCTCATTGAAAGGAACTGTCCCTGCGGCATCAATTCCCCCGGTGTCAATGATCTCGAAAGGGCGACCAAAAAGATCGCTCTTGGCATAAAGTCGATCGCGGGTAATCCCCTCTTGTTCATCGACAATGGAGAGCCGTTTTTGGCAAATGCGGTTAAAAAGGGCGGACTTGCCCACATTGGGCCGGCCAACTATAGCAATTTTTGGAATCATAGTGGGAAGGAGTATACCAGGACGCGCCTGTCTATTCAACTTCTTTAAAAATGGTCTCGAAGACTTGGATCAGCTCGTCTCTGCTCAAATAATTGATTGTATCCACCTCATCCTTGCCAATAATATCTTCTAAAAGGCCTTTTTTACGCTCGATGAGCTCGTGGATATGCTCTTCGATGGTGTGCTTGGTCACCAGCTTGAAGACCTGAACCCCGCGGTTTTGGCCGATGCGGTGGACTCGGTCGGTGGCCTGGTTTTCTTTGGCTGGGTTCCACCACCGGTCATAGTGGATCACGATGGAGGCGACGGTCAGGTCGATCCCGACGCCGGCAGCCAGAAGCGATGCGGTGAAGACTTCGCAGGTGGGGTCCTCGCGGAATTTGCGAAGTTGCTCAGCCCGATCGCGCGTCGAACCTTTGATCGTGGCAAAGCCGATCCCCTTTTTCTTCAGGTATTGCTCGATGATGGCGAGCATGTCGAGGTATTGCGAGAAAATCACTACTTTTTGCCCCGAATCGCGCGCTTCATAGAGGAGCTCCACGAAAAGATCCCATTTGCCCGATTCGTGTTCGTAGTATTTTTTGAGGTCGCCCGTGATGAGGCATGGGTGATCGCAAATCTGTTTGAGTCGCGACAGTGCGGAGAATACGTGAACGTAAGAAACGGGTCTGGCGGAATCTTTGAGTTCGGAAAAGACGGTGTTTTTTAAATTCCGCGCAGTCTCAACGTAGAGCTCTTTTTGCTCAGGCGAGAGGTCGCAATAGGCAATCTCTTCGATTTTTTCGGGCAAATCAAAAAGCACTTCGCTTTTTTTGCGTCGCAAAATAAACGGCTTGATCAATTTGGAAAGGAGCTTTTTCTTACTCTCATCTTGCTCTTTTTCAATCGGATTGATGAAGAGTTCGCGAAATACACCTTCCGGCGGCAAATAGCCGGGCAACACGATGTCCAAGAGAGATTTGAGTTCTCGGATCCGGTTTTCAATAGGTGTACCGCTTAGGCCCAGTCGCATTTTCGCGTTGATATCGCGAAGTGCCTTGTGCGTTTGCGAGGCACTATTTTTGGCGATTTGGATCTCATCGAAAAAAGCGACTTCAAACATGTGAGTGCGCAAATTTTCACGGCCGGTGCGTAAGATGCCATAGGAAGTGAGCAATAGATCGAAATGTTCCTCAAATTGATCGAGCGACCTTTCCAATCCATAGTACGTGCAAACACGGAGGTCCGGCAAAAATTTTCGAAGCAGCTCTTGCCAGTGATAAATCACCGAAGTGGGGCAAACAACGAGGTACTTATTTGCTCGCTCATGATCCTCATGCGCAACCGCCGCCAAAAGCGCCATCGCTTGGTGCGTTTTCCCGAGGCCCATGTCATCGCAAAGCAAACCTGATAAACCATGGCAATACAAAAACCAAAGCCACTGCAACCCCGTTTCCTGATAAGGCCGAAGCGTGCTTTTGAGCCGAGAAATGTCGAGCAAGCGGTGTGTTTCAAATTTCTGCAGCTCTTCGAGGAGTTGACGAGTTTCTACCGACTCGGGATCGTGGCCACGCGGCTCTTGGATATCTTCAAACACACTGAGGCGGATCCACTCGAGCGTATTGATTCGGATCATTCCCTTCTTTCGGTCGAGGCGCCGTTTAGACAGCCCACGCAACCAGTTGAAGCGAGATTCTTTCAATGCCAGCAGTCCCGCATTAGAAAAGAGATGTTTTTTACGGTTATGAAAGGCATCGTAAATGGTAAACACATCGACGCTTCCCAATTCCGATTCGTACATTAAATCGACCAACCACTCCCCTGTCCTTTTTTTTCGATCGCGCTGGATCTTCCGAATTTTCAACTTTAGATCGGTGGGTCGTTTCAGGTGAGGATTGAGTTCAAGAATGTATGGCTTTAAAGGATCGAGTTCGTAAGCCAAAAAAGCCGATTCTTGGCTTGTGGGAATGGTGGTGGGTGTTCTATATCGCTCAGGTAAACGGGAAGCAAGGGGCAATTCAGAAAAACCTTTGTCCTTCAAATAAGCAAAATCGCCGAATAGCTGCACGTCGGCTGGCTTGATCCCAGGAACATATTCGATCTTTGGCTGAATGAAAATTTGCCCTTCCTCATCGAGATCCAATGCGAGTCCCATCCGAAGAACAATGGGCTCCGAAAGAAAAAATCCCTGGACTTGTTCTAAATCCTCTTTGTGTGACGACAAAAAGGAAGAAATTTCCTCCTTCTTCAATCTGAGTCCCGGGTGGAGCGGTAATCGCCCCCGGTTCTCTTTTTTCATGTAAAAACCGGAGCCCTTGATGTAGACCCATTCTTGAAAATCGATCGTCTCATCGAATTGTTCGGGGAAATTGAGTTCAGCATCGAAAACTAAGCCATCCTCGGTCAGGTAATAAGTCAAATGCGCTTCTAAACTGCCGAGGTGAGTTTGAAAACCGGGAAAATTGTGCAGCCACAATCGGTGCTTGCTGACAAATTCGGGAACATCTGCTTTAGGAATGACTTTTTCTTTTTCCTGAAACATAAGATCCGAGAACTGAATGAAGCCATTTCCGTCAACATGCGCAAACGGCGGAAATAAATCGCCTTTTAGGTCCAGTTCCACATGCAAATTTGCCTCTGAATCAAACCAAAGTTTGTAGCGCGCTGGGATGGGATCTGGGATAGGTAAATAACGGCTGAGAACTTTGGATGAGAGAACTTCTGCGATTTTGTCCGCAGGAATCACACCACTCGAATCCAATTTCCGCCGGTAGAACCCCTTTCCTTCAACAAAAAGCCAATCTCCCAAAGGAATTCCCTCCACATTGGTCCCCCCACCGCGTTCCACGTGCAACGTTTTCGTCGCAGGGTCATACCGAACACTCCCCTCTTCTTCCTCATCAAATACTTTTAAAGGCCCTTTTTTCAACGTCGGAATAATCCCAGGCCAGTTCACCTCCGATACATAAAACCAAACCTCCACTTCCGGACATTTCAATGTGATTTCCTGGGGCAATCCGGAACCGAAGACAATTTCCTCATGGTCTAAAAAAAATAGCCACTTGGCCAGATCGGACCAACAACTCAGTTCGTATTTGAGTTGAAAACTAGGTTCCCCGGCTCGATATTGGGTCAGTTCCTCTGCCGACAAATTGAAGAACTTAATCGAAGTCTCCTCTGTCTCAATTTCTCGTTTCTCAATTATTTGGTCCAATTTCTTTTTCGCCGCCAAAGTCTTGCCCTCGATCGAAAATAGCAGCTTTTTCGTCTTCGATTCAGCTATGTACTTCCCATCTTCTTTTTTCAAAGGACAGTCCCTTCTTGCTGCCATCTGAAAGAGCGCATTCCAAAGCGACTGTTGAAATCGGACGTGGAGCGGCTGCTCTTGTTCAAACACCTTCAAGTACGCAGCAGCCAAATGGGGGCACCCTTTTCCGCTCTCCGACACTTTGCAAGTGCAGAACGCATCTCCCACCTTTCCTTCATCCGACACTTGTAAAAAAGGAAACGCCGTTTCTTTCTTAGGTTCCTTGATCTCAAACTGATATGTCCCGCGAGAAAACAGCGGATCCTTCACTCTTTTTAAGAGAGTTTGCGCTTCTTTTGCGAAGACCGCGACGAATTCAGGAGCGTTTTGCATAAGACCCGGCCTTCATTGTAAAACTAAAGTCATTTATCGCAAAAGACCTTCAAACACTTTTTTAGCCGGGCCTGTCATCACAAGCCCGGTTTTCTTGATTGTGACCTCTAAATTTCCGCCCGGAAAGCAAATCTGAATCGGCCCTTGTAGGCCATACAATTTGGAAGCGATATAGGCCACAGCGCAAGCCCCCGTCCCGCAGGCCAAAGTCTCCCCCTCAACTCCACGCTCAAAGGTGCGCACCTTTATGGATCCGTCCGGTTGGAGTACGGCGAAATTGGCATTGGCCTTAAACTGGTGGCGAAAGACGGGGCCCAACTCTTCAATGCCTTCCCCAAAATAAACGACATGAGGCACACCCGTATCGACAAAATGGACAGGGCCTAAATGTAGTTTTAGGTTGCGGGGTTGTCCCATATCGACGGCGATTTTGCCTTCCACATAAGAAATTTCAACGGCCCTGTCGTGGATTTTGATCTGATGTTTCTCCCCAGGAATTCCCAAGTCTCGGATAAACTGCCCCAAGCACCGCAATCCATTCCCACAACTTTCAGCTTCTGTGCCGTCGCTGTTGAAAATTCGCATCCGAAAATCTTTTTGGAATAAAATCACGCCATCGGCGCCGATACCAAATTTGCGGTGACATAACTTCTGAACATCCGCTGCAAACGAGCCATCCCGATCATCGATCAGGATGAAATCGTTGCCCGCACCCTCGTATTTAGCGAAGGAAAGTGTCGACATCTTTCATGGAGGTGACAACTTTGTCCAGAAGACCGAATTGGAGAGCTTCTTCAGAGGACATCCAATTGTCCCGCTCAATGGCTTTCTCGATGACTTTGCGGTCGCGGCCTGTCGCATCTGTGTAGATATCGACAATCATGGAACGCGTTTTGAGCATTTCTTTTGCTTGGATATCGAGATCGGTTGCTTGGCCTCGGATCACGCCGCCGATGAGCGGTTGGTGGATCATGATGCGAGAGTTAGGCGTCGCCAGGCGCTTGCCCTTGCCGGAAACGAGGCTAAGGAGCGAGCCCATCGATGCGGCCAAGCCAGTGACGAGGGTGACCACTGGAGACGAGAGCATTTTGATCTGATCCCAGATCGCAAAGCCCGAATCGACAGATCCGCCGGGCGAGTTGATAATGAATAGAATGGGTTTCCCAGGAGCGATGTGGTCTAAGTACCACAGCTTGCGGATGATATCCTTAGCCGATTCGGCGTCAACAGCGTCTGAAAGAAAAACCCGACGTTTCTCCAAAAGAGCAAGTTCGAGTTTATCATTGAGCGGTTTTGGGCGATGTTCTTGATTCTCAGACTCTGGCATAATTTTCTCCTGGTTCCTAGATTGTATTCTAGTCGATGACGAGTTCTGGATAAAGGGGAAATTCTTTGAGGATGTCGGCTACTCGATGCTGGGATTTGCGCATGATGGCTTCAGGCACTGTTGCTTTAGCCCTGGAATCGGCTACAGGTTTTGCCTCTTTGAGAAGGTCGTGGATAATTGAGGCGATCTCCCCCATTTGAGCTCGATTCATACCCAAAGTAGTCGTCGCCGGGGTTCCCATGCGGATGCCGGAAGTGTACCAGGCTCCATTGAGATCGCGGGGGATTGCATTTCGGTTGACGGTCAGGCGGGCTTCGCGCAAAAGCGATTCGGCCATGCGACCCGTCAATCCAAAAGTTTTAGCCACGTTCATCACCAATAAGTGGTTATCTGTACCGCCGGTCAAGACATCGACACTGAATCCCATCAGGCATTCGGCCAAGGCCCTAGAGTTTTCAACAATGCGGTGGGCATAGACTGAAAATTCGGGAGCAGCCGCTTCTTTAAAGGCGATTGCCTTGGCAGCCATTACATGGGGCAAAGGGCCACCGAGAACAATGGGACAACCTTTGTCAACAACATCTTTATACTCATTCGTGCAAAGGACCATTCCGCCGCGAGGCCCTCGAAGAGTTTTGTGAGTGGTAGTAGTGACGATGTGCGCATAAGGAATGGGGTTGTAATTGCCGCGCATCACCTTGCCTGCGACTAGGCCAGCAAAATGAGCCATGTCGACCATTAAGACGGCACCTACAGAATCTGCAATTTCGCGCATTTTGGCAAAATCGATGAGACGAGGATAGGCCGAATAACCGGCAATCAAGATTAGGGGTTTTTCCTTTTTCACTTGAGCTGCCAGGGCGGCATAATCAATCAGTCCCGTATGGGCATCGACCTCATAACTGACAGACTGCATCATTTTGGAGGAAATATTGTGCCGATAACCATGAGTCAAATGCCCTCCACTTCCAAGGGCCATCCCCATCACTTTTTGATTCATCAAGAGCTTGCGCACTCGTTCATACTCTTCCGGCGTCAGCTCGTCAACGGTCTTTTTGCCCAGCGCCTCGACCTCTTTGTTTTGGACCTTGTGCACCAAAATGGACCAAAAAGCCACCAGGTTTGCATCTGCACCCGAGTGGGGCTGGACATAGGCGTGTTCGGCGCCAAATATTTTTTTGGCTAGACCCACGGCAAGAGACTCGATCGCGTCGACATTCTCGCAACCGGCATAAAACCGGTGTCCCGGGTACCCCTCGCTGTATTTGTCCGTGAGGAGGTTGCCCATAGCCAATTGGACCGGAAGGGAGCAAAAATTTTCTGAAGCGATGAGTTTGAGATTTTTTCGTTGATCCTTGAGCTCTTTGACAATCGCGTCGGCAATGTCGGGAAATACAGCGCGGATGACCTCCAAAGAAGCCTGAAAAGCGGTCGCTGCGGGAGTCGTTAAAGTTTTTTCTAGAACCATGTTTTGGGACTATATCATAAGTCCAATTAAAAAAACTTGAGAATTTCTTGTCCGTAAGATATCATGTCCACATAACTCTTTGAGGATTCATGTTACAGTCGCTGAAAGTTGTCCTAGATATCCAAGAATTCGACATGAAGATGATTCGTCTCATGCGCTTGAAAAAAGAAAGGCTAAAAGAACTCGAACACATCGACAATTTGCGCCAAGAATTGAAAAAACAGCAACTGGATAAAGAATCGGAAATTTCTGAATTGAACCGCACGATTTTTGCCCAAGAAACGAAAATCTCCGAGATCAAGGAAAAGATCAAGAAGCTTGAGGCTCGTCAATCATCTGTCAAAAAAGTGGACGAATTCAACGCGATCACCCAAGAAATGACGCAAGCTGAGCGTGAGCGCATTGCTACCGAACAAATCACTAGCGACCTGATCGACAAGCGCAACCTCGAAGAAGAGTTCAAGACGAAAATCAAAGAATCGCTCCAGCAATCGGAAGAATCTTCTGCTGCGCTCGAAAACGAGATCAGAGAGAGCATCCGCCTAATCAATAAAGAGGGTGTCGAACTCAAAGAAAGTCGCGACCTACTCGCAAAAACCGCTGATCCAGAAATCATGCGCATCTACCAACGCCTTCTGAACAACAAAAAAGACCGCGTTGTCGTGCCGATCGAAAACCGAACCTGCAGCGGTTGCCACATCGCTCTTACCGCGCAACACGAAAATGTGGTCCGCAAAGGCGAACGGCTCATTTTCTGCGAACACTGCTCGCGCATCCACTTCTGGCAAGAATCCGAAGTGGTCGAAGGCACCGCCGCCGCAACCAAGCGCCGTCGCCGCCGCGCCGCAGTAACTACCTAGTTGTAGGGAAGCAAGGCGATCGCGGTTACCTCACGGTGACCGAGGAAAGTCCGGACTTCATAGGAAAGGATACCAGATAACGACTGGGGAGAGCAATCTCACGGAAAGTGCAACAGAAACCAATCCGCCATTTGTAAAAATGGACAGGCTGAAACGTTTGGCGTTAGGCGCCAATCGCATTCCGGGTAACCGGAAGCGTTGTAAACCCTATCCGAAGCAAGGCTGAATGTGGGTGTGTTTTCCGCACAATACTCTAAGCTAGCCGCTTGAGAGATCTGGCGACAGATCTCCTAGATGAATGATCGCTCTCGACAGAATCCGGCTTACCGCTTCCCTGCAACTCTTTTTTTTTAATAATTGAATACAAACATCAATTATGTCATAATTTCAATTATTCAATAATGGAAAACTAAATATGACAAGTCCATTAGGCCCAGGAACAAGCTCCTCGAGCTCTTGTTGGCCCTTGCACCTGCCACCGCCAAGTCGGCCTAAAAGACCCCGAGACGATTCTTCTGACGAGCAGCCGCCGGTAGAACCAAGGCCGTCTTGCGCAAGCTCTGCCAGTGCCGCCGCCAGCAGCTCTTTGGCTGCCTCTTGTGCAGCACAGTCTGATGAGCAGCAGCCGGTAGAACCAAGGCCGTCTTGTGCAAGCTCTGCCAGTGCCGCCGCCAGCAGTTCTTTAGCTGCCTCTTGTGCAGCACAGAACGCTATTCTAGCACTGGCTGGGCATTTTGAAAGAGAGGGAAAAGTAGCAAAAGCACGCAATCTTTACATCCGATTAGCGGGACAAGGAAATTGCGCCGCTCTTTCAAAGCTTGCGTACGATTCTAACGCAGGAACAAGGACCGTAGTTAGAAATGAAGTTCATGCCTTTAAGTATTCCAATTTGCTTAAATCGCAGGACACCACCTTCTCCTATTGGGTCGGAAACGAACTGGAAAACAAAGCCATTCTACGCAAGATAGGCAAAACCTTAATTTAATGACCTATTTTTTTCTTCTGACTCATCCACAGTAGTGCTACCGGCGCGATCATAAGGGCAAACCCACCCGCAATGAGAAACGCATATCTTCCCGCGCTGCCCACATCGACTCCTTCAGGCGTTTGAAATCCGATGAAGACGGTCAGGACGCAAGCGGCAATGCCTAGGATACAAGAAAAAGAACGGATGCCTTTGGGAATTCGGTAGGCATTGTGTTGGTGGGGTCTTCCAAGCTTCAATGCCGCAAGAAAGATCAGCATATACATGAGCATGTAAAGGCCGGTGCTGAGCGCGGTAAGGAACCAGTAGAAAGCGTTGATGCTCGGCATGAGAGTGAAAGCCAAACAGAAAACGCTCACCAAAATGGCTTGGGTAAACAAGATTCGGACAGGCACGTGATGTTGGTTTTTTTGGCTGAAAAATTTCGGCAAAAATCCATATTCGGCAGCTTGAAGAAGTCCTTTTGCGGGAGACAGAAGCCAGTTGATCATGCCTCCTGTAGAGCCGATGATGATGAGAACAGCGACAATGGGAATGAAGAACGGAATATGAAAGGCATTGAAGAAAGTAGAAAATGTCTGCATGATCCCATCCACGAGATGGATGTCTGATTTTGGGATCACGACAGCGATGGCCAAAGCGCCGAAAATCATCGTGCCCAAAAGAATCAGGACAGACAGGCCCATGGCTTTTGGGAAATTCTTCTGCGGATTTTCAATGTCGCCCACATGTACACCGGCCAATTCCATGCCGAGAAAGGAGGCCATGATCGCAATGAGAATGCTCCAGTTGCCTGCATCGGTCAAATTCGGAACCAGTTGATCTAGACCAAAAGAAGCAGCCACAGGACTGCCTGACAAAACCCACCCAAATCCAAGGCAAATCAACACAACCATCGGAAACAAAGTGCCCACAGTGCCACAAATCGAATTGATCCGCGACGACACTCGAATGCCTCGCAAATTCATCAGCGTAAGCCCCCAAAAAATGATCAAGATCACTGTGACCAAAAAAATCTTGCTCTGGGCCAACTCAGGGTTCACCAAATAGGCCGCTGTTCCTGCAATGAAAGAAAGAATCGTCGGATACCAAACCATCGTATTGATCCACTGGAGCCAAACAGCCAATGTCCCAATTTTCTCCCCAAAAGCATGGCGCACCCAATGGAAAACGCCTCCCTCTTCGGGATATCGAGACGAAAACTCTGCCGACAGCAGCGAAATAGGAATCAAAAAAATCACAGCGGACAATAGAAAAAAGAAAATCAGCGAGCTGCCGAAAATCGCCGTCGCAGGCAGATTGCGGATGCTGTCAATGGCTGCAACGATCAAAAGCACGAGTGAAAATAGAGGAATTTTATTGTTCATGCAGACTATTTTCCTCCAAACCCAGAATTTAATTCAATTTTTTGCGCGCGGATGGGTTTTTTCGTAGACTTCGCGCTTCAATTTGGGAGAGACATGCGTGTAAATCGTGGTCGTGGCAAGAGACGTGTGACCCAAGAGAAGTTGGATCGTCTTTAAATCCATCCCATGCTCAAGCCAATGCGTGGCAATGGTGTGCCGAATGGTGTGGGGCGTGATCTTATCCGAAAGTCCACTCGCCTTTAAATATGCTGCGAAATTTCGGTCGACCGAACGCGCGCTGAGCCGTTTTCCCCATTTGTTCAAAAAGATCGCCTGCGAGTCCTTTTCATCTCGTTCGGGGTGGCTCAAATAATCGCAAATCCATTGGGCAGCCGTCTCTGTGATCGGAGCCTGCCTCATTTTTTTTCCTTTTCCGTAGATGTTCAATACCAAATTTTTCGAATCGAAGTCCTTCCGGTTCATCCCCACGAGTTCGCTCAAACGGAGTCCAGAACTGTAAAACAATTCCATGATGGCCCGATCTCGATACCCCAAGTAATTGCTAAGATCCGGCTGCGCAAATAAAATTTGGACTTGGTCATAGGTGATTGAGACCGGCAACCGCTTCTCCTTTTTCGGGCTGTCAATCTCCTCCAACGGATTCTCCGCCACGAGCTTTTCTCGCATGGCATATTTAAAAAAACTCCTCAGCGAAGACAACCTCCGCAGTACGGTCCGATTGGAGGCCTTTTTCTCGTAGAGATGGGCCAAATAGCGCCGAATGAGTCTTTTCGTGATCTCCTCCTCGCCTTTAAACGCCCCAAACGACTGAAAATCCAGTCCATATCCCCGCAACGTGTGCTCCGAAGCGCCCTTCATCAACCTCAGGTGCTCCAAAAATCTTTCAGTATCTCTTGAAAAGTCCATACCGCTCATGTTATCATATCCCACATGATTACTCTAACCGACATTTGCAAACGGATTGGCGGACGCACTCTCTTTGAAGGCGTGACATTTACTTTTAACGACAATGCCCGCTATGGCCTAACGGGCCCCAATGGATCGGGAAAATCGACCCTGCTCAAGATCGTCATGGGCACTGAAGCAGCCACCTCTGGCACCGTTTCCCTTCCAAAACGGGTCGGTTTCATGAAGCAGCAGATCGAAGAATTTGCACAATGCTCCCTCCTCGATACTGTCATCATGGGCAACAAACGGCTCTGGGATGCTCTTTCCGAACGGGATCGCCTCTATGAAGTGGACATGACCGACGAAGTCGGCATGCGCCTCGGAGAACTCGAGGAAATCATCGCCGAAGAAGACGGCTACAGCGCAGAGAGCGACGCTGAAGTACTCCTCTCGGGCATGGCCATTACCGAAGAGATGATGCGCAAAAAAATGCATGAAATCCCGACCGACCGGCAATTCCGCGTCCTTTTGTGCCAGGCCCTTTTTGGCAATCCGCAAGCTCTTCTTCTCGATGAACCGACAAACCACCTCGACCTCGAGTCGATCTCCTGGCTCGAAGAATTTCTCCATAATTACAGCGGCACGCTTGTGGTTGTCAGCCACGATCGCCACTTCCTCAACTCGATCTGTACGCACATCGCCGACATCGACTACGAAACGATCATCACTTATCCGGGCAATTACGACGCGATGCTCGTCACCAAAATGGCCGTCCGCTCTCGCGCTGAGGATGAAAACAAAGCTAAAGAGAAAAAGATTTCGCAACTCAAAGAATTCGTCGCCAAATTCGGCGCCGGAACTCGTGCAAGCCAAGTGCAATCGCGCGTCCGTGAAATCGATCGCCTTCAGCCTGTGGAGCTCAAAAAATCGAATATCCAGCGACCCTACATCCGCTTCCCAATGCCGGAAAAACCATCGGGTCAAATCGTCTTCAAAGTCGACAAAATCGGCAAATCGTACGGCAACAACAAAGTCTTTTCAAACTTCTCCTGCGAAATCCAAAAGGGAGACAAGATTGCCGTCATTGGAAATAACGGTCGCGGAAAAACGACTCTGCTCAAACTCCTCTCTGGCATTTTGCAATCCGATACAGGCAAAATCACACCTGGCCACCAAGTCGACATCGGCTATTTTCCGCAAAATCACCACGAAGCCCTCGATAAACACAGCGACCAAACCGCTTTCGATTGGCTTAAAACGCGCAAAGAAATCGTCTTTGACCAAGACGCTCGCGGCATCCTCGGCAAAATGCTTTTTGGAGGAGATGACGCCTTCAAATCGCTGCGCGCACTTTCCGGCGGCGAAACCGCGCGACTCATCATCGGCGGCCTCCTCCTCACCACACCCAACACTCTCATCCTCGATGAACCCAACGGCCACCTCGATCTAGAAGCTGTCTCTGCGCTTGCTTGGGGCCTCGATGATTTCAAAGGAACGGCCATTGTCGCCACGCATGACCGCGATCTCATCAACGGCTTTGCAAAAAAAATCATCGCATTCGAAGAAGATGGCATCCACTTTTTCCAAGGCCCGCTCGAGGAATATTTACGTGTTCACAAAAAAAAAGTTCAACCAACTAAATCTTAAGCAACAGCATAAAAAATGCGCTGAACATTTACGCAAATTCTATGAAAAGCCATTTCCATTAGAGGAATACAATACTTGGCTCCACTGGATGAAACTCCTTCCCTGGGAATTTACCAATTTCAAAACCCTTTCCGACCGCTACCATTGGCACCTCAGTCAAGCCGGACTTTCTCTAAAAGAACACAATCTCCTCATTCGCACCGGCGACCGCGCACCTAAATGTCCCTTCCCGCCGATCGCCATCTACCTCGACCACGTCCGTTCCGCCTACAATGTCGGCAGCATCCTCCGCACCACAGAAGCTCTGCGCATTGGCCAAGTCCACTTCTCCGAAAAAACGCCCTTCATCGACAACGAAAAAGTCCATCGCACCGCCATCGGCGCCGATTCCCTCGTCCCCTGTTTTCGCAACGCAACCCTCGCCTCTCTTCCTCGTCCCATCATCGCCCTCGACACCTCTGACGAAGCCATCCCCCTCTCCGACTTTCTCTTTCCCGAAACCTTCACCCTCATTCTCGGCAATGAAGAGTACGGCATTTGCCAAGATTCTCTGGCTCAAGCAGACTATCTCCTAGAAATCCCCATGCTAGGCGCAAAAAACTCCCTCAACGTGGCCTGCGCCTTTGCAATTGCCGCCGCCGAAATCCGCCGTCAACTTCACCACAGAGAAAGAAAAGTGGGGGCAAGCCCCCACACCCCCGATTGAACCGCCGAGAGCGCCGAGAACGCCGAGGCGGGGATGCCCCGCACCCCAAAAAAATGTCTGCAACTCTAGTGGGAGCGCGAGGGCTTCCCTCGCCTCGGCGTTCTCGGCGCTCTCGGCGGTTCAAATCTGGGGCGCGCGGGGGGCTTCCCCCGCCGCTTTTTTTTCTCTGCGGTAAATGGTCTTCAGCATTATAGTCCGAAAATATGGACGATATTGATTTTCAAGCTTCCAGCTTAGCGCAGAAAATTAAACACTACCTCATTACCTCCAGTGGGCATACGGCGGAAACGGCACCCATGGAAGAGTTCTATGAGTCTTTTTGCACAGCGCTGCGCGAAGAAGTGATGATCAACTGGATGGCCTCACTAGAGACCATCCGGAGTAAGAAAGTGCGGGTGGCCCATTATCTTTCAATGGAGTATTTGCCTGGACGATTGACCGAAAATAATTTCACAAATATCGGCGCGACGGAGTTAGTAAAAGCGGTCCTCAAGAAAATGAACCGCAATTTCAACGATCTGATCTCCTGCGAGCCCGATCCAGGGCTTGGCAATGGCGGCCTGGGTAGATTAGCCTCTTGCTTCCTCGACTCCCTTGCAACATTGCATTACCCAGCTAGAGCCTATGGACTGCGGTATCAATATGGCATTTTCGAGCAGGAAATTTGGGATGGAATGCAGATCGAGCGGCCCGATACCTGGCTTTTAAATATGAATCCTTGGGAAGTGCGTCGCGACTCGTTTGCAAATACCGTCCGATTTCGGGGCAGACCGGTCAAGGCGACGAATAAGCATGGTGAAGAAGTGTACTTGTTGGAAGATACTGAGGAAGTGCGCGCCCTGCCTTATGATACTCCGATTATTGGGTATGCGGAGAAGGGCAATTTCACAGTGATTCCGCTGCGACTCTGGACCACCAAAGAATCCCCGCGCAATTTCCAGCTCCAAAGATACAATGCCGGATTACTAGATCAAGCTGCAGAAAACACTTCTCTCACCGATGTTCTCTATCCCAATGACAATACAGAGCTCGGCAAACGGCTCCGCCTAAAACAAGAATTTCTACTCGTGGCGGCATCGCTGCACGATATCATCCGGCGCCACAATAATGTCTATGGCGATATGCGCGCATTTGCCGATAAAGTGCGCATCCAAATCAACGATACTCATCCAGCGCTCATTGTAGCAGAGCTCGTCCGGACGCTGACCAAAAATTACGACTTTTCTTGGAAAGAAGCTTGGGAAGTTTGCCAAACCGTCTGCAGTTATACAAACCATACGATTCTGCGAGAAGCACTGGAAGAATGGAATGAAGGGCGGATCCACGACCTCATTCCTCGCCAATACAACATCATTCAGCGACTCAATCTCGAATTTTGCAATGCTGTCCGCGCGAAATTTCCAAATAACGAAGCCAAAGTGCGCAATTTGTCCATCATCGAAGGAAGTCAAGTCCGAATGGCCAATCTCGCGATTATCGGCTCACATAAAGTCAATGGCGTCGCAAAACTGCACAGCGACATTCTGAAGAACTTCCTCTTCAAAGACTTTGCAGATATGTATCCAGATAAGTTCACAAATGTAACCAATGGCGTTACACAGAGACGATGGTTATTGCTCGCCAATCCAGAATTGGCAGAATTCATTTCCAAGAGAATCGGCCGCGGTTGGATCAACGATTTTACCCAGATTTCAAAAATCGGCAAATTTGCAAACGATCGCAGCTCTCAAGAAGAATTTTTGGCGATCAAAAAGAAAAATAAACATGCCCTCATCGACTTCCTCAAAATGGAAAATGGAATCCGCAATGGCTGTGGCAAAATCGTAGATCACAGTCACCCATTAGGCGCAGAGGCCCTTTTCGATGTCCAAGTAAAACGGTTCCATGAATACAAAAGGCAGCTCATGAACGCCCTCCACTTGATCATGATCTACCACGAACTCAAAGCAAATCCGAATGCCCGCGCAATTCCCCGCTTTGCTATTTTCGGCGGGAAATCGGCTCCAGGCTATGAACGAGCCAAACAGATCATCGAACTCATTTGCGCCATCGGCCGCACCATTGAAAAAGACCCCGCGATCAACAAAAAACTCGTCGTCACATTCGTAGAAAACTACAATGTCTCCAAAGCGCAAATCATCATCCCCGCGGCCGATCTCTCCGAGCAAATCTCCACGGCCGGGTGGGAAGCATCTGGCACGGGCAATATGAAGTTTTCGATGAATGGCGCTATGACCATCGGCACTGATGACGGCGCCAATATCGAAATGCGGCAGGCCGTCACCGATTCCTGGTGGCCTTTCAAATTCGGGGCATCTGCAGAAGATAATCGGAAGCCATATAACTCCTGGGACATCTACATTCACGACGAAGCGATCCGCAAAGCTGTCGATTCCCTCAAAGATGGCACCTTCGCCTCTACCCCCGGTGAAACTGCAGCCTTCGCCGGGATCCACTACGGTCTCGTCGAATGCGGTCCTAACTCCGATTATTTCAAAGTCCTCAAAGATCTACGCGACTATTACGATGCCCAAAAAAAGGTGGAGGCCCTTTTTGCTCAGCCGTTTGCGTGGGCCGAATACGCCCTTCACAATATCGCCGGCATGGGTCCCTTCTCCACAGACGAGTCAATCCGAAACTATGCAAAAGACATCTGGGGCATAGAAGGCTGCCCCCCCGATCCCACGATTCTAGCCAAGGTCCGGGAAGAGTACTCTCAGCACGACCGATGCCGAATTGCTCGTTAAAGATTCCACTTTTTCTGCAGGTTATCGAGCGTTTTTTTCTTTTTCATCTGCTCAATGCTGCTATTGAAGAGGCGGATAAACCGCTCAGAAGTCCCTTTTGGGGACACTGCGTGCAGCCCGAGTTCGGTCATGGGCTGAGAGGCGATTTTGAGCTTGCCCGCATAGAGATCGCTGACAAAGCTAGAAGCGAGAAGCCGATCGAGAACCGCCGCCTCAAGATCGCCATTGGCAACTGCATTCAAAAGATCTGGGATCGTCGGATAATTGCGAATGATCACTTCGGGATATTTTTGCACGACTAAAACGGCTGGATCGCCGGTGATCACGCCGACTAGTTCGCCGCTTAAATTTTTTAAATCAGAATAATTCGCATTGGCGGGGACGACAAGCACCGGACCCAAATCGAGAAAATTCTCGGAAAAGTTATATTTTGCCTGATTGAAACTGTAAGGTGGCAAAGAGCACAAAACCGCATCATATTTATCTTGACGCATGCCCTCTAAAAGCGTGTCCCAGTTCGCATTGATTTTTTCAAACTCGATCCCGCTATAGCGAGAGACTTCCATCAAGAAATCTTCCGCGTAGCCATTTACATAGGGCTGTAATTCATCAAAAGCAAGCGGCGACCAAGTCGGATCTACACCGACGCGAACAACGCCCCGATGGCTCGGTTTACTCCCGCATCCACAAGAGGCCAAAAAGAAGGCGAACAAAATCCACAAAGCGCGCATGGCGATATTATATAGCTAAATTCTTTTTGGACCAAATTTTTTCCCAAGTTTGGCCATAATCGATGAGAAGTTCTTCACCGACATCAATCGTGCGAAGAGTGCGAAATCCAAAATGGTAAATTCCGCGGTGGAGGATCCATGCCGTCCCCACATTCGGCCCTTTTCCAAGGCCTCGATAATCATTGACAAATCCGAGTTCATTGGAAATCCGATGCGAAGAAATATTGATGAGGATCCCATTCAAATGGGCCAGCCAGCACCGGATTCCTTTAGAAAAATCGAGATCCTGATTCCCTAAAAATACTTCTCCCACATATTCGCCAAGCTCCGTGTTGAGGGGAATCATCTGTGTAGCAAACACTCCCCGCTCGCCGGCTAAAGGATGGGGGGATTGGAGGGTTTGGAGCTGAAGGTGCGGATGCACTTTTTTTTCCTCAATGCAAGAGGAAAGAGTGGATGTGTCTTCACTGGAAAGAATAGACATAAGGAGATTTGCGGGAAGACCCACGTAAATCGACTCGGGAGAATAGGAAAAATCAGAAGGCCAATGTTCTGGAATCATTGATTTGTATACTATTGCAGGGAATGATCCTTGTCAATTTCGGCGGGCCTCGCCATCTCGAAGAGATCGAGCCCTTTCTTACAGCTTTACTCCAAGACAAAGATGTCATCCGGACGCGCATGCCCGCCTTTATCCATAACTGGTTCTTTGGCCGCGTAGCGCGTAAACGAGCCCGGAACATCCGGCACGACTATGAACTCATCGGCGGCAAATCGCCCATTTATGACGATACAGAAAAACTGGCTCAATTGCTCTCAGAAAAACTTTCACAACCCGTTTTGACGTTTCACCGTTACTTACCATCCACTCACCGAGAATCGTTCGCAAAAATCAATGCACATCCCGGCGAGCTCCGAGTCCTTCCCCTCTTTCCCCAATTCAGCTACGCAACAACCGGCAGCATCGCCCGCCTGTTTGCCGACCAACCCTTTTCTCATCGCCTTCGCTGGATTCAGTCTTACCCAGCACATCCCGCTTTTGTCCGTGCTTTCGTCCAGCGGATTCAATCCCATCCTGCGGATATTCTCCTATTCTCTGCCCACGGTGTTCCTCGCTCCTTCGTCGACACCGGCGATCTCTACGAATCGGAGGTGATCCGTTCCTTTAACGCCATTTCTGAAGCCTTTCCTCAAGCACTCTGCCGCCTCTCTTATCAGTCCAAATTCGGACGTGGCGAGTGGCTCTGCCCTTATACAGATGAAGTATGTGAAGACATTTTGTCTTGGAACCAAAGTCGCAAACGAATTGTGGTCGTTCCACTTTCTTTCACATCAGACCACATTGAAACACTCTTTGAAATAGAACATCTGTACCTGCCGATTTTGCGCAAAAAAGGGATGATCGCATCCCGCTGCCCAGCTCTCAATCTCGAATCCTATTGGGTCGACGCGCTCGCAGAAATTGCAAATTCACACACATTGAATGCAACATCTATGCTGGTGCGCAAATGATGAATTTCCTATAATTACCCAGCGTGAAACCTCCGCTATTTGGCAAAGCCTATCAGATCTTCTGCAAATTACTTTTCTCTCTGTACTGTCCTTTGGCCGTGCGAGGACGAGAAAACTTGCCCGATTCTCCCTTCATTTTTTGCAGCAATCATTGCAGTCATCTCGACACACCCGCGCTCATGATCGCTTCTGGATTGCCCTTTCATGAATTTGGAATGATGGCAGCCAAAGATTATTTTTTCGATAATGCAAAGCGCAAAAAATTTGTCTCTCTCTTCATGCAAATCCTCCCGATGGAGCGAAAACCCAATCGAACAGAAATCACAAACAATGTCGATCTCTGCCGGCAAATGCGGTGCAATCTGATCCTTTTTCCCGAAGGCACTCGATCAAAAACTGGACAGCTCCAAAAATTAAAAAAAGGAGCCGCCTACTTTGCCCAAAGCTTGCAAATGCCTCTTGTACCTGTGCATATTCGGGGAACTTTTGAATCGTTGCCCAAAGGGCGAAACTTTCCTCTGCCTAAGCGGATCAGCGTGACCATAGGGAAACCCGTCTACGTAAAACAAGAAGGCTTGCTCGGCCTTAGAGAAGCCACACAAGAACTCGAAACCAGGATTAAACAGCTATGAAACACATGAAATGGTGGGGATGGGGCGATGAGGACAAAGAATTTGACCTTTCCGACAAACCTGCACTCTGGCCTTACATCGTAGAGAATCTTGAAGTAGATCCCGATGCAGCCAAAATTTCCCATCCTCCTATTTGCCTAGAGAACATCCGATTAGATCCGCCAAAGCGAAATGAACCCTTCCTAGCCGAAATAAAATCCAAAATCTACACCGATCATCGAGAACGGGTCGTTCATTCTTATGGAAAAAGTTTCCGCGACCTTTTGCGCATTCGGAAAGGGCAAATCGATCGCGCTCCCGATGGCATTTGTTATCCAGAATCGGAACAAGAAGTGTGCGACATCTTGCGCCTGGCCCACAAGCACAACGTGGTCATCATCCCTTTCGGCGGTGGTTCCAACATCGCAGGCTGTCTAGAGGCGAAAGGAGACAGGATGATCCTCTCCATGGACATGCGCCGAATGGACCGTTTACTTGAGGTAGATCACCCATCGATGATCGCACGCATTGAGGCGGGAGCCATGGGCCCTGCACTCGAAAAAAAATTGAATGATGCCGGTATGACGCTCGGCCATTTTCCCGATTCGTTTGAATACTCGAGTATCGGCGGCTGGGTTGCGACCCGCTCCGCTGGGATGACGAGCGATAAATATGGCAAAATCGAAGATATGGTCATCTCCCTTCGCCTCGCTACGCCGCAAGGACAGATCGTCACGCGCACCGTCCCTAAGTCCTCCAACGGCATCGATGTCAGACACCTTTGCATCGGCAGCGAGGGCATTTTAGGCGTCATCACCGAAGTGACCATGCAAGTCCATCCCTTGCCCGCAAAAAAAGAGTGCTACGGCTATCTCTTTCCCGATTTTGAAAGCGGAGTGGCTGCCGTTTACGAATGCGTGACCAAAGGCGTCGCTCCTTCCATGACAAGGCTCAACGATCCGACCAAAACAGCTCTCTCGTTTGCCTTCAAAACAAAAGAACCGTTTTTCGTGCAACTCTTGGGCAAACTCGTGAAGCAATACCTCAAAGCCAAAATGGATTTTACCAAAGTCGCTCTCCTATTGGTCGGCTACGAAGGGAATCAAAAAAAAGAGGCGCACGCGATCTACAAAAAACACGGCGCCTTCTGCCTAGGACAAAGACCAGGCCGCTCTTTCCAAAAAGGGAAATATGACTTTCCCTATATCCGCGACTTCGTCATGGATCGAGGCGCCATTGCCGATGTCAGCGAAACCTCAACGCTCTGGTCCAATCTGCTTCCACTCTATTACAAATCGCAAAAGGCCATCAGAGAAGCCATGATCAAAGTAGGCGCAAAACCGTATTGTGCCTGCCACATTAGCCACACCTACCGCACCGGCGCCAGTCTCTACTTCACCTTCGGCTGCAAGGGGACCGATCTCGAGCGGTATCTTGCCATCAAACACGCCGCAGAAGACTCCTTCATGCAAAATGGAGGAACGCTTTCTCATCACCACGGCGTGGGCTATGAACATATGCCCTGGATGGAACAGGAGATCTCGAGCATGGGAATGACTGCTCTCAAGGCCTTGAAGCAGGGGCTCGATCCGCAAGGGATCATGAACCCCGGCAAAATAATACCATGATCATTACCGGGTCATCCTCAGGATTGGGTGCCGCTTTGGCCATTGCCCTTTCCAAACAAGGAGTCAAAATAACTCTCTTTGCCCGCAATCAAAAAGGCTTGGAAGAAACACAAAGGCAATGTCCCTCAGAAACAATTGTCATCCCCGGAGATGTGACAAAACCAGAAGATTGCAAACGGGCGATCGAAGAGACAGTCAAAACCTTCGGATCCATTGACCATTTAGTCCTCAATGCCGGCCTCAGAATGTGTTCCCGTTTCGAAAACACAGACCTTGCTCTTTTCAAGACCCTCATAGACACCAATTATTTAGGCGCGGTCTATTTCACACACTATGCGCTTCCTTACATCAAACAATCTCGCGGCTTAATCACAGCCATCTCCTCCATTCAAGGTAAAATTCCCGTTCCGATGTACACAGGTTATTCTGCTTCTAAACATGCCCTGCAAGGCTTTTTCGACTCCTTGCGCTCTGAAAATCCAGATCTCGATATTCTTCTCGTTTCTCCATCCTGGATAGGAACCAATGGCCTTCCCTTAAACCACTGCGTGCAAAGCATCATTTCTTCCATGCAAAAACGAAAAAAAGAGCTTTTTTTGCCAAAAAAATATATATTCATTCCTTGGCTCAAGCTCCTTTGTCCAAGATTGCTAAATTGGACTGTTGCCCGAGCTGTTAAAAAGAGGAAGACAACATGAAATGGCTCATTATTTTCGCAATCCCTTTAATGCTAATGGCGGAACCAAACTCCAAATGTCTTCCTCCTTGCGGTCCTTGCGACCGTGATGTTCCGCAAGATCCACTAGAACATATCCAAGATGGACCCAGTTATCCTTGCGAACTACCGCCCAAAGGCTGCATCCCTTGGGATGCCGATCTCTTCAAGCGTTGCACAGAAATTTACTCGGCACACCTCGAATTTCTCTTTTGGCAAGCCGTCGAAGGCGGCATGGATTACGCTCTCGAAATGAAGCAGCCCGCGTGGGGACCTGACCCTTCCTTTGCGCAAGGAACCTATGAATCAGGCACCTTTAACCTCGAGCCAGGACTTCGCGTTGGCCTCATTTATTTCAGAGCGAAGCATAACTGGGAAATGAGATTTGAATACACTCGTCTGACTGCTCGCGGGTCCAATTCCGCCCACGCGCCCAATTCACCCGGAGAATTTCTCACTGCTACTTGGCCGGTGAATACGCCCGCTCCTCTTGCCAAAGCCAGTAGCCACACCCACATGAACTACAACGTTTTCGATTACGATGTCGATCGCGTCTTTACGCCTAACTTCCACGTGCGCCTGCGCTATCTCGGAGGTCTCATGATCGCCTGGATGGATCAGGATTGGAAAGTACGCTACACCGATCTTAGCAACAACACTGCCGTTGTGCAAAACCGATGGCACTACGTAGGCGCCGGGCTCAAGACAGGAACCGTAGGCGACTGGTTCTTAACCAGCGATATTTACCTGACGGGCCAAGCCACCTTTGGCGCCCTCATCGGACGCTATAGCAACCAAGCTCTCCAACGGCAATCCTTCGCAACCACCCCTTCAGACAATCCTGCCATCCCAGTCCGAAACACCTATTATTCGGACACAAGGCCCGCATTCCAAGTGCAATTCATCCTCGGCCCTTCTTGGCAGAAAAATTTCTGCGACTACCGCGTCGAAGCTTTCGTAGGCTATGAAACAAACTTCTGGTTCAATCTCCAGAACATCTATCATTCCACTGCCGGCGCCCCCAGCGCACCGAAAGAGACCTGGATCAACACCGCCATGATGGGACTCTACGGCCTGACGGCGCGCGTCACACTGGATTTTTAGAGACCATCACTGACCTATCTGGGGAAAAAGCCCAAAACAGAAGAATTCAGTCCAGAAAATAGAGGAATATTACGGATTGAATCGAAAATCGGCCAAAATAATCCCAAAAATCGACGAAAAATTTTATCGGGATAGGTTCAAAAGGAATCCCCGAAATGCAAGGGAAAGATCGAATTTATCATTATATAAATGATATGTTTACTTTTTATCAGAGGTATTTTTGCGTTCTTTTGAGATAAAATCAGCAAATATTCCGCCAGAAGATAACTTGTTTGAATATGATACAATTATCATTGGAGCCGGCGCTGCTGGACTGGGAGGCGCTCATTATTTAAAGACCAAGGCACCTCATGAACGAATTGCGATTTTTGAAGCGAGCCCTGAATCTGAAATTGGCGGTAAAGTGCACTCTGCTATAGTCGATGGTATTCCCTACGACATGGGTGCGCACATTGTTGGATGTTTTTGCGATCGCACGCATGAACTGATTAAACAATATGGCTTAAAACTGGATCCTTTTCCCTTCGACGAATATAGCTGTATCGCATTGACCAAAAAGTATGGCTTTTGGCGAACTGTCAGGGCCTCGGCTATCTACTGGTGGCTCTCAAACAAACATCGTGTTTCAAAACCTTGGGACTTTGAGTCAATAGAGAAAGACTCTATTCGAAAAAAAAGCGTACAACAACTGATTGAGGAATATGATTTAAGGCCTCTTGAATCTATTTTTCAAGCTTGCCTCCCTGGCTTTGGATACGGCCCTCTCAGCTCTATCCCGGCAGGTTTAGCATTTAGCTATATCCGTCTGGCTATAAACTTTATGGTTCCTTTTACGCCAACGTTTATTCGGTTGCCTTTAGGAATTGTTCAGGGGGGATATCAAGGACTTTTTCAGAAAATGAGTAAAAAATTGCAGTCAGACAATTGTATTCTATTGCCCAATACAAAGATCCAAAAGGTCGAACCTTTGCGCGGATCAGGAATCGCTGTCGTTGGAGCTGAACGGAGATGGATTGCCAAACGCGTACTCATCACCTGTTCACCAACTCTATTGGAGCTGCCGCACCTAACGGCTAAGGAGCGAGCTCTTTTCGGTTCTGTGTCAACTACACGATACGGCACAACTTTATTTCGACATTCAGGTAAATTCCCCTCGTATGTGAATCCAAACCCCAAAGGTGTTGAACCCGTCATTATTGGGACTCCGAATCCAGACAAAAATGCTTATGTCAGCGTGGCGTATGCTTATGTACTCAACGGACAGGAGGAGTGTGCGGAGAAAGCTTTAAGAAAAACCCTCAGAACAAATTTTGGTGTTGAAATCACAGAAATTTACACTCGAAGGTATGTCAACCTTTGGCCCCGCCTTCCTTTTGAAACTATGATTAATGGTGGATTCCATCAATTAAAAACCATGAATCGAAACGGCATTTATTTTTCAGGTTCTGTTTGCTCTTTCGAAAGTGTAGAAGCCGTGCTTCAAAGCTCTCGGGATGTTGTAGATCGTACGTACGCTGTCTAATTTTTTAAGGCTTACGATAACGATGGAGTGTCTGTACTAAGCCTTGACGAAAACGGCAAGGTGAAGTACTTTGAGCGGTATTTCGTTTCTATAAATTTTCGGACATATAATTATGAATTTCACTAGCAATCATTTCAACACCAATCACTGGGCTATTATTTTAGGCGGTTCGAGTGGCTTCGGACTGGCTACAGCTAAAAAACTAAGCCGCCACGGCATGAATCTCTGCATTGTGCATCGCGATCGCAAGGGCGCGATGGAACGGATCGAGCACGAATTTAAAGAGATTCAATCCAACTTCATAACTTTTAACCTCGACGCTCTTTCTTCAGAAGGGAGAACACACGTTCTCGACTCATTGCAAAAAGCCATGGGACCCAATGGGAAAGTGCGCATGCTCATGCACTCAATTGCCTTTGGCAATTTGAAACCCATAGCACCTGACAAAGGAAATCCAGAACTGCAGCTAATTGAAGAAGAAGACATGTCTCGAACGATTTATAGCATGGGGACAAGCCTTCTGACTTGGACGCAAGAGCTCTTTGGCCGCAATCTCTTTGCTGACGATTCCCGCGTGCTTGCTATGACAAGTGAAGGCAACAAAATCGCCTGGCGCGGCTATGCGGCTGTTTCTGCCGCCAAAGTCGCCCTCGAGTCCATCGTCCGATCCATTGCGGTTGAATTCGGCCCATACGGCATTCGCGCCAATACAATCCAAGCCGGCGTCACCGACACACCCGCTTTGCGACTCATCCCCGGTAGTGACAAAATGAAATTAGCTGCCCTCCAACGCAACCCTTTGGGCCGCCTCACATGTCCCGAAGATGTGGCGAACTTCATCGCTTTGCTTTGCACCGATGAAGCTTCCTGGGTCAATGGAGCCCTCCTTCGCGTCGATGGCGGCGAATGCATATCCTCGGCGTAGCATGTATATTCTAGGTGCGGGCCACTTCCATCCTGAAACAGAGATCGATAACAAGTTTCTCGAATCGCTCGACATTGGCACAACGGATGAATGGGTAATAGAAAGAGTCGGCATTGCCGCGCGGCGTACAGTCCTTCCTCTCGATTACATCCGGACAACGAGAAATAGCAACCCGCGCGCTGCACAAGAAGCATCACAATATTCTGTCACCGACCTCGGGGAACGCGCCGCAAGAATGGCTATGCAGCGAGCTGACGTGCCTCCCAACGATATCACTCTTTGCGTCGCAGCGGCTAGCGTTCCGCAAATATGCATCCCCGCACACGCATGTTCGATCGCTGCTAAATTAGGCATCCAAGCTCCAGCATTTGACTTGAATTCTGCTTGCTCTTCTTTCTTAGCGCAACTCCACTTTTTAAAAAACACACCGGGTCTCATCTTGCTCATTCAATCGGAAACCTATACAATGGCTGCCAATTATAACGACCGGCAAACGGCCGTATTGTGGGGAGATGGCGCTGCTGCAGTGGTTCTTTCAAAGCAATCAGGTAAAGCCAAAATCCTGGAGACAACTTTTGGGAGCAATCCAATGAATTTCGATAAAGTGGTAATCCCCTACGCTGGACATTTTTTCCAAGATGGGAACAAGGTTCAACGCTTTGCTATTACGCAAACGGAGACAACATTTAAATCCTTGAAGACCGAAAAACCTCACTTCATCGGACATCAGGCGAATTTGCGCATGCTCGAAACGGCCACGCAACGAATCGGAATTGCTCCAGACAAACACCACTTCAATGTCCATCGCCACGGCAATTGCGGCGCTGCGGGAGCTCCTTCAGTCCTTTCTGAAAAGTGGGATTCGTTTCATTCCGGCGATCAGGTAGCGATTGTCACGGTCGGTTCCGGTCTCAGTTGGGGAGGCACCGTCATCGAATTCCTATGAAATACACCGATTTTTTGCAAAAGACTTCCTTCACGCATCAGGAAATTCTCGGTTTTTCTTACGGCACAGCCATAGAAGACGGCCCTGAAGATTTGCTCCGGCTTCCTGCACCGCCTATGCTCATGATCGACCGCGTTGTAGAGCTTTGCCGCGATGCCAATCATCGCCTCATCATTGGCGAACAAGATATTCGGCAAGATCACTGGTTTTTCCATAGCCATTTTCTGAAAGATCCCGTGCAGCCAGGCTGCCTAGGTCTCGATGCCATTTGGCAACTCCTCGGCTTTTATTGCTTGGCCAATGGCGCAGAAGGCGTAGGCCGCGCGCTCGGGTGCAAAGAAGTCTCCTTTTTTGGCCAAATCCGCCCTGCCAACAAGCTTGTTCGGTATGAGGTCACTGTGCGCAGATACCAACAGATCCCCTCCTCTCAAACAGCCATGGTTATCGGCAGCGCAAAAGTATTTGTCGATGGCGAGCATGTTTATGACATCACAGATGCAAAAGTGGGAACTTTCCGCAACATCCGCTATGCAAATTACCCATTTCCAGGACCCAATGCAATCGGAGGAAAGGCCGTATGAATCTTTTAGACCTGATTCCGCAGCAACATCCGTTTCGTTTTGTCGACGAAATCCTAGAGGTAGATGAAAATCACATTGTGGGACGCTATCAATTCCAAGCCGATGCCGATTTTTATACAGGCCACTTTCCCGGCAATCCAATTACACCTGGAGTTATTCTCCTTGAATCCATGGCCCAAGTGGGATTGGTAGCATTAGGTCTTTATCTCTTGCGAGAAGATCCCGCTCAATACAACGTCTTTTTCACTGACGGCAATTTTGAATTTAGCGCCTCCGTCTATCCCGGCGATACAGTGACTATACGCGGAGAAAAAATCTTCTGGCGCCAGAAAAAACTCCGCACCAAAGTCGAAATGTTCCGAGAGCATATGCTCATTGCAAGCGGCACGATCTCTGGCATAGGAGTGCGTGCATGAGACGTGTGGTAGTAACTGGCCTTGGAGTCCTCGCCCCCAATGGCAATAGCTTAGCTGCTTTCACACAAGCCTTAAAAGATCAGCGTTCTGGCATTCGCTTCTTTGAAAAGCTAAAAGAGCTCCAATTCGGTTGCCAAATTGGCGGCGCGCCGCAAAATGTGGAATCCATCCGTCAATCTCTTTTCTCAGCGGAAGAACTTTTGACTATGAACGAAGCGCTTAGTTTCGCCGCCATCGTTGGACTCGAGTGTTGGCGCGATGCAAAACTCCCTCAGCCGGGATCTCACATTTTTGAAGATACTGGAGCGATCATTGGGATTGGTCTGTGCGGTATAGACTCAATCGCGAATACTGTGATTCCCATGGTCGATGCGGGAAAAGTGCGCCGCATGGGCAGTTCCATGGTCGAAAATATCATGGCCAGCGGGCCCAGTGCAAAGTTGTGCAGCTTTTTGGGTTTGGGAGGCCAGGTCACGACCAATAGCAGCGCTTGCGTTACAGGAACGGAAGCCATTGCCGAAGCTTATTTTAAAATCAAAGATGGCCGACTCCAAAGAGTGATTGCCGGAGGTGTCGAAGCCAGCTCTCACTACATTTGGGGCTCATTCGATGCGATGCGCGTCCTTTCCAAAAACTACAATGATCGCCCTGAATTGGGCTCCCGTCCTATGAGCGCGACTGCAGGCGGCTTTGTCCCCAGTTCCGGCGGCGGCGTCCTCATGCTCGAAGAGCTCGAAACAGCGGTTGCCCGCGGCGCGCCTATCTATGCGGAAATCCTCGGCGCTGAAGTCAATTCTGGCGGCCAGCGAAATGGCGGCAGCATGACCGCGCCTGGCCAGCAAGGCGTCATCCGATGCATCCGAAAAGCACTCGAGCGAGCGCAGATTCAGCCACACCAAATCGACCTCATCAACGGACATCTCACGGGCACTTTTGCCGATCCACACGAGATCCGCAATTGGGAGCTTGCTTTAGAACTTTCACCTTCTGAGTTCCCCTTAATCCAAGCCACCAAATCCCTCATCGGCCATGCTTTGGGCGCTGCTGGCGGAATTGAATGTGTCGCT
>Ga0207118_1025_pt1 | contig 35995 bp, 38 predicted proteins | sample Alteio_BWMinHeat_42_FD_153507 | JGI IMG/M metagenome (GOLD analysis project Ga0207118, IMG submission 153507) | Enriched cells from forest soil in Barre Woods Harvard Forest LTER site, Petersham, Massachusetts, United States -... | ecosystem: Environmental > Terrestrial > Soil > Temperate forest >...
CCCCTAACCTCGGACCAGCTTATGTGACGTCCTGCCTTATCGCCCCAAGGGCGACGATCTCTCGCCCTTAGCGACGTCCCTGAGCAGCGGTTGGCGACGGCGATCATAGGAGATGAGCCAGAAACCGCTCCATGGCAACCTCTTTTTGGGAATGAGGGTTCGGCAGTGCTGCTTGTTCGAAATCGATTTCCACCGCTGCGCTTCCGCCGGATCGTCGGTCATAGTGACCTTCTTCGAGGATGCGATCATGCGCCCGCGCGGACAGGCCCATGCGCCGGGCCGCCATTTCCAGCGTTCGCTCGCCAGCATCGTCCAATGTGCACAGGGAACGCAGGACGCGGACGGGGATATGCGCGCTGTAAAATCCACGGGCGTGCTGGATGACGCGCGCGGCCTCAACTTTGGCGGCGATGTGCGCCGAGGTCACGCCCTCATCCTTGCCGCGCAGCTCCTGATGATAGGGAACCGCAGGAACCTCGACATGCAGATCGATCCGGTCGAGCAGAGGTCCGCTGATCTTGGCCAGGTAGCGTTGGATGATCCCGCCGGTACAGCGGCATTCGCGCGTGGGGTCGCCGAAGTAGCCGCACGGACACCCGTGCAGATTGGGACTGACGTTAGTCCGAAATTCGTGGGGATTCTAGGTGAGGAGATCCAGACGAAAGGCGGCGCTTCTGTCGCAAGGCCGCTGCGACGAGCAGGAGCCCGGAAGCACCCAGCGCAAGCGTACTCGGCTCCGGAATCCCCGAAGTTGTTCCAAGAATCTGGAACGCTTCGGAACAGTTCCCGGATGCGTTGCTCGCGCAGTTACTGTTGGCGACCGTCAAAAAACCAAGCGTGCTTTCCCATGCTTGTGATGGGCCGTCGTTTTCATCCCAAAACATCACATCGCCTTGCGCTGTTGTACCGTTCATGAGCACAAGCCAATAGGTCCCAGCGCCGAGCGATAGGCTTCCTAAATCGAAACTTTCGTTGTACACGTCGAAGCCAAAGCCGTTCGTCAGAAGGAACGTGTTTCCAAGAGGGGCAGCTGAACCGGAGTAGAAAGTTGTGCTGACTTGATCAGTCGGATCACCGACGATCGCCCAATCCAGCGTTTGGGCAGCGTCTCCAGAAGAGACCCAAGCCGCAAAGTTTGCTCCGGTGAGCGTTGAGGATCCAGCGAGAGTGAACGTATCCGCGACTTGGAAACCGGAATTGATGGTCCATCCCGCTATGCTCCCATTGAACAAGCCGTTGTCATAAAGGACGGATGCCGCGGAAGCGCACCGCACGCCTAACGCAATCCCAATCGTCAGCAAAGCCAGTATCAGGTGGCCCGAAGTCCTTATTCGTGTGTCCATACAACTAAGTGCAAACGGGTGAGAACTTTTCTCATGAAAAAAGTGACTGCCATTCGCCGTAAGGAGTAGGGTATAGAACCGTTCTTCAATAATTTCTAACCTAGCTCTTGCACCTGACGGAAGCCACGTTTCAATATGCAACGCAGACGAAGCACAACTAGTCAGCCACATAGCGGGCTTCGACCTTACGTTTTTCCAAAACGATACAAAAACCGTTTCGATTAGAGATCCTGGGCCGTGCCGATGAATGGTTCATGGAGATTTTACTTCGTTCGTTTCAAAGACGATCCCAAAATGGATCAAAGATAAACACCGTCTTGACTGGCCTCATCTTCTCTGCGCTCGTGTCAGCGTATGGCAGCAGCGTACCAACCAACATCACCGCGGTTTGGGCGAATGAGGGTGGAGACAAGGTCACCCAAGACGAACTGCGGGCTACGAATCACACAGAGAATTTGACAGGCCATGTGATCAATCGAGCTTGGAACGGAAGCCACATCACGCTTTCGGGCGCTCGCAATGAAGTCGCCAGCTTTAATCTTGTACTTGAGGCCGCGGGAGCGGCGGCAACAAACGTCAGCGTAACGTTCAATTCGTTGAACGGGCCGAAAGCTGGCATGAGCATCCGCTCAACACCGACCAGCGGCGACGGTGTTTTCAATTGGGTAAACCGGCCTATCGAATTGTTTTATATGCGCTATCTGCAAATTAAAGGGCTCAGCTATTTTGGCTACAGCAAGGGGGACGAACGTCAGATTCCTGCTCGACTTCGACGACCCTGGACTGGCGAAGGTGTAGGAACCGGGCTTTGGACCGATCGCCCCGATCATGATAAGTTCTACCCGGACATCATGGTGCCTTTAGAGTTGGTGCCAACCTTCGCAATCGCATCCGGAACAAATCAAAGCATCTGGGCTGACATCTACATTCCAAAGACGACGGCGCCAGGAACCTACAATGGCACCGTGACGATTAAAGAAAACGGCACCGCCACGCGAACGGTTCCTGTTACGCTAAATGTCTATAATTTCTCGCTGCCTGATGAGCCATCCGCAAAATCGATGGTTGCTTTAGACACCACGGATATCATGTACCGCTACATCTCGGGTTACGGTAACTATATCAATTGGCTGAGTTCTCAAGGACGGCAGGTCGTCGGCATCACGGACAAATACTACCAGCTCTTTCATCGCCACAAGATCTCCCTAATCGGCGAAAACGATTGTCCGATCCTGGATCAGCCGTGCGCAAGCTCGGTTCCCAGGCTTGACGGCACATTGTTCACCGCCGCAAATGGATATGATGGGCCGGGCGTTAATACTCCGAATAGAGTCTTCTCGATCGGCACTTATAGCACATGGAACTGGAAAGGCCAAGGCGAATCGGGGATGTGGAGCCATACCGATGGCTGGGTGAACTGGTTCCAGCAGAACGCGCCGGGCACAGACTATTTCATCTATCTTGAAGATGAGCCTCCGCCATCGGACTACTTGCAGGTAGACACTTGGGCTCGATGGATCCAAGAAAATCCTGGGCCAGGTCACAATTTGCGGAGCATGGTGACGACGTATCCGCTATTCGCTCAAGAGGGGATGCCGCACGTGAATATCGCGAACTCTCCAGCGGGTTGGGGAATCTGCCCATACAATGTGGAACCCTGTGACAACGTTTCTCTCAATGAGATATCAGCCGACTACTATCGCCACACTCCGGGGAACAAACTATGGGCATACAACGGCGAAGATCCGGGTGCCGGTTCCGCCGACACGGAAGACGATGGGGTCTCTATGCGCCAAATTCCGTGGGCGCAGTACAAGAAGCAGATCGATCGATGGTTCTACTGGTACGCGAACCCGCCTGCTCCGCTCGATTGGTTCACCCAATCGGTCACGTGGGGAACCGCTTCATACTACGATCCCGTCTTAGGGCAGAGCGGTTACGACGGCACGTCGAATGGAAATGGGCTGTTGGTATATCCAGGGACGAGTGTTTACAATCCAGCCGACTCATACAACGTCAATGGCCCATTCGCGAGTCTGCGGCTCAAAGAATGGCGGCGAGGCGTTCAGGATGCAGATTATCTGACTCTTGCAGCCCAATACGATCCGGTTGCGGTCAGTTCCATACTGAGTGGGGTGGTTCCGAAGGTCCTCTGGGAGTATCCCGCACCCTACCCGAACTCCTACGCCGGTGAGGGAATCAGTTGGTCCGCCGACCCCGACCGATGGGAAGCCGCCAGGGCAGCACTGGCCCAAATCATTTCCGCGCATTCTACAACTTCCGTTCACTGATTCCTGCGTAGTGGGCCAATTTGAATTGGCCCACTTCCGATTTCCGCGGCGGACAAGCGTTCACTTAATCCGAGCCTATCCGGGAGCCTTTTCCTACGCCACTCCTTCACGACCTCACGGGAGTAGTCCGCGTCGTAATTACGGTTATTCTGAACGATCGGTTGTTCAGTCTTCGTTTACCCCGATCAGCGAAGCGACCTTTCGCCCTGGATTTTAGTAGGCGAAACTGGGTCTTCGTAAGGACCATCTCGCGACAGATTTGCTCTTCGCCTTGTTCATCGAGGTAAAACCAGGTCAGGACTTCCCGCTCCGGTTCAGACAGAGCGGCAAGCGTGCTCTTTGCGAACTCGAGGCAATCCCAAGTGATAATCGCCTTTTCTGGATTATCGTGGTCATCGATGATGAAGTTCGTCGTCCTGTTACTCGCCAGCTGAGTGCGCTTCCGAACTGCCGCTCGGATATGGGTGAAAACTTGTCGTCGAGCGATCGTAGTAGCGAACCGCAGGATCGCCTCAGGCTCACGCAATTCGCCCCGTCGGATGGTATCGATCGTCTCAATGAATGTGTCGTGGAATCGGTCATTTGCATCGGGCCTGCCGATCAGCTTGAAGAAGTACGGCCGCAGTTTTACGGAAAGGGCATTATGAAGCGGTTCCGTCGCGCACTCGTCTGCGGAACGAATGAGAAGCATCAACTCGGTCCAGTTCTGCTCATCTGGACTGACCGCACATGCGCCGTCGCTTGTTCCTCTATGCTCCGGTGATCCGCATCGCGTCGATGATGGTTTCAAGACTGGGTCCCTTTTGAGTAGCTCGAAGGAAAAACGGGCCCTCAATCTCGCCGTAGTAGCCGCAACCGGCGCCCTTGCGCGGTGGGCCGTCGCTTGTTGTGTCCTAGTTCCATCTGCCTCCGCGCCACAGGGCTAGACGGACAACGTTTCCTGGGGATGCTCAAAACGCGTTTTCGGTGCAAACCGTCGAGTATTGCGATCGCTTCGTCAAGTTTCACAATCTCGGCACACAATCCGACGATCCACTTGTCTATGTTCATTTGTTCCTCGATGAATGGCCCGGAAATTCCAAGGCCGATTGGATGGCATCAAGGAGGGCGTCCGCGGTAAATGGCTTTTCCAGAACCGCACCAGCACCGTCTTTGAGTGCTCTCGCTCTCAAGACGTCGACTTGGGCAGTTATAAAAATGATCGGAATCGTGACGTTCATTCGCTCAAGCAGACGTTGCAGTTGGGGGCTGCCTAAACGTGCCTTATCCAAATCGAGGAGCAAACAGCCCACCTCGTGGCCCTGGTCGCCGTCAAGGAACGCTTCGGCGGACTCAAACACCGCAGTCCTATACCCGGCCGATCTGACGAGGCTGCCGATGCCCTTGGGAGTGGACTCATCATCGTCCACTATGCCAATTAGCGACAGCACTGCGTGCCCTCCTCGTCCCTAACCGACGATACGGCCAAAGGCAAGGGTCCGCAATTAGAAGGATTCCCTAGGCTGTCGCTTCGAGCAAGTATCAGTGAATGTACCTAGATAGTTGTGTACGACCGATGGGCCTGCGACCCGTTTCTGTTGGCTAACTGCGCAGCGCCCGATTAACGCATGCAGCGTTCATTTCAGACTTCGATTATCCGCTGGCGAATCGCATATTGGATGAGATCGCTATACGTGCGTAGATCGAGTTTCCGCATGATGTTGAAGCGGTGCGCCTCCACAGTTTTCACGCTGAGCTTGAGAGCAGAAGCGACTTCTTTATTAGTGCGCCCCAATGCAAGCAGCCGTAGAACTTCCAGTTCTCTCGGTGTGACGCTCGGAGATGGTCCCGGCACGCTGTTCTTTGCCAAATCGCCGATGATCAGCGTGGTAACTGCTGGCGAGAGAAACGGCTGGTTTCTTTCGATGGATTGAACTGCCCGAACCAGGTCAAGGCCGGCGTCGGATTTCAATATCAGACCGCTGGCACCGGCTGCCAACACTCTGGTCGCCAGCCGTCCCGATTCGTGCATGGTGAGAACAAGAATCTTCCCGTTTGGATGAACTTTGAGGATTTCTGGGATAGCCTCCAACCCGCCCAGATCCGGCATCGAGATGTCCAACAAAACCACGTCAGGCTTCTGGCGTTTCGCCTTCGCAACGGCATCCCAGCCCGTAGAGGCTTCACCACAAATCTCCCACTCCGAACGGGTCTCAAGAAGGGTGCGGATTCCCTTGCGGACCACCTCATGGTCGTCGGCTATGAGAATACGCATTTTACCCATGGACGTCAGTCGAGCGGAAGAACCACTTCCAAAGTAGTACCGCTTTCCGTGGAGTGGATTTCGAACCGACCTCCAAGATGCCTGACCCGCTCCCGCATACCAGCAACCCCGACGCCCGGCGGGGCTGGTGAATCGCTGGCGTGTTTAAAAGCGCTCTTTTGCATGCCTTGGCCCTCATCTCGGACCTCCATTGTGATAGCGAACGGACTCCGGTAGATGCGAACGTGGGCTTTGCGACTGCCGGAGTGTCGGTGGACATTGTTCAGGCTTTCCTGCAAAATCCTGAAAAGCGCAGTCTCTGTTTCCCGGGGCAACCGTTCGAGCTCGGAGGACAACTCGAGATCAACGGAAATTCCGCTCCTGTGTGCGAACCCGCTAACGTAGTCACGGGCGGCGTCGGCCAGTCCCAGCTCCTCCAGTTCGGGGGGATGAAGAAGGTAAGCTAAAGTTCTGATCTCGCGCAGGCATTCGGCGGTCAAAGCCCGGCTCTCGGCTAGCGCGTGCTGCGTTCGCGCATCTGCGGCGGCCGATAGATGCACCACGGAAAGGTTGATGGTCAGCGCGGCCAGCTTCTGTCCCGTACTGTCGTGAAGTTCCCGCGCCAGACGGCGACGCTCATCGTCCTGCAATTGGAGCAGTTGTCCGGACAGCTCGCGGACCGCATCATCGGCCCGCTTCCGCTCGGTGATGTCACGGTAGATCGCATATACCCACGTGCCCCCGTCGGGCACTGAGAAGGGCGCCAGGATCACCGCAACATTTAAACGGCTCCCATCTTTGCACCGGCAAACGTCCTCCGCATCGACTCGTTGCCCACACTTCACCAAGTCCCAGTACCCCTGATCTCCCGACTCGTCGCAGCTGATCAAGTCTCTAAGCCCACGTCCAAGCGCCTCCTGTGGCGAGCAACCAAAAAACCGAGTGAACCGCCGGTTTATGCGGACGACTTGATCGTGCGCATTCAGTAAGGCGACAGCGCTCGGCGATTGCTCGAACAATTCATCGAGAAGAGAGCTCTTCTCCTGAAGGCGATCGACCATCGAGGTCAGCAGAGTAATTACAAGGACCATCGCCGGTACGCCGCCAAAGCCGGTGATCCCCAGAACCGCGACACTGACGGCGTGGGAAAGGTCCGGCGGTGTGGAAGATGGGGTGAAGGTGGCGGCGGCCATCGCAATGTAGTGCATGCTGGCGATGGCGCCACCCATTAGCAAGGCGCTGACAAACTTCCGCTTCCACCGATGCGGTGGCTCGCCCCGAAAAAAGAACGCTAGCCACAGGGCCATTCGAGAACCCGCGATCGCGACTAGGACCGACAGAGCCACGAGCAAGGGCGAATGGTGGCACATGGCCGAAAGGCGCATCGAAGCCATTGCGACGTAATGCAGCGCCACAATCCCGCCACCCATCAAGATGCTGCCCGCCAAAGCGTTCAGCAGTCCGAATCGCCGCTGGACAACGACTAGCCCGACGACGGAGGAGAAAACGCCCGCTAGGAAAGACAGCAAACTCGTCGGCCAGTCGTACTGGATCGGTACCGGCAAGCTGAAAGCCAGCATCCCAACGTAGTGCATGGACCAAATACCGGCTCCCATCGAAGTGGCGCCGCCCATGACCCAGGCATGCCGATGCCAGCCCCGCGACGTGGTGACGCGCCCCGCGAGGTCGAATGAAGTGTATGACGCCAGGATTGCTATCAGGACCGACAAAACGACCAGACGGTAGTCATAAGAACCGAGCAGCGTCTCGTCTGTCATGGTTCGTCCTGAGAAAACGGTTTAAGCCAAGATGGCAGTTTCTAGAGTACTCCCTGCGATCGTGGCTGTCTGGTCGACGCCTTGAACTTGCGGCACTGGCCTGCTGCCGCACATAAAAAGGGTTCACGTCACAGAGCCCCTTGCCCTCGTTGTAGGAGAATGTGGTCATCTTCACGCTGTAGTCTTCCTTACTACCGATGGAAGTAGGACTCAGGGAATGTCGTGGAGAACTGGTGGGCAGAGAACGCACTACTCTTTCTTGATGCTCGCGAAACTCGACTACCCGAAGGCGGTGCAAGTCATTCGTGCAATGCGCGGCGGGGCGCAAGCAAAACTGGTGCTGGCCGACAATGCGCACCTGTACGTTGTGAAGTTCACTAACAACCCGCAGCAGCGCCGGACACTCATAAACGAGGTGATCGCGACGACGGTTCTAAAGGCACTGGGGCTGCCGGCCGCCGGCTTTAGCCCAATTGCCTTCAAAGCATCGTTCCTCCGGGACCAGCCCATTTCACTTGATCACGGATCGCGTTCGATCGAAGTCCCGGCCGGGTTGCATTATGGATCACTTTATCCGTCTCTCAGCTCGGGAAACTCACCGGCGATTTACGATTTTCTTCCGAGCGCGATCTTACGAACGACAGGCACCACAGCGGCTTTCTTGGGCGCCTACGTTGCCGATCAGTGGATGTCTAACATCGACAAACGGCAGGCGATCTTCTATCGCGATCCTAGCAGGCGGTGGCGTACCGAGCTTATTGATCACGGCCAGACGTTCGGGGGAGCTCTGTGGAGGTTTGTGAACTCGTTCGACTGGGGGACCTTCATCGATCCTGCCGTATATGAGGGCGTGAAATCCTTCGATGAGGTCAACGTTTGGGTCGAATTGGCTAGGGCGCTTGGCCACGAGGTGTTTGAGGCCGCATTCCTATCGGTACCGGAAGAGTGGATCGAGGATGACGGTGAGGCACTTCAGCGCCTCCTGAACCAGCTCATCGAAAGAGGTCGAAATCTCTCACGAATTGTTGAAAACGCAATGTCGCACGAGAAATCACCGTTTTCCGCAACGCTGCTGCCTCTTCACTAACCGGCCCGCTTGGCGTGCCTTCGAGACTTGGATCGATATCGCGTCCCGTTGCCAACTCTTCCGTCTCTCGGAACAACCCTATCCAAGCTCGATTGCGAACCCTGCGAGGGCGGTCCTTTCATTCACATACCGGACGGAGGCGATGAATGTTGTCACCAGCCATGAATCGACAATCCGTCAGGCGTTTCGGTCGGACTGAACTTTCAGCCGTAGAGTAACTGCCGTACCTTCATAGCTGGAAGTTCGCGACGTTGGAGCGTCCTTAGTGCCTGCTTCGCCAAAATTACAAATTCGAGAGTATCCTGAAACGCCTCTCGGCACCCATCACAGTGGAGGAGGTGCTCGATCAGACGTAGGGTCTCATGGGCTGGAAGTCGCTGAAAAACAAGCTCTTCCAATACGTCCTCAGTGGGATGTTCAGTAGATATCGTCAACTCAGTCTCCATAAAGGTGAGTACCTTCGGCGTGCAATCTTGCACAAACAAACTCGACCTGGGAACTCTGATGACCCTAGTGCGATCTGGCTCGAAAATCTCTCAATGAAATTTGCCGAGTGGCAGGCGAACGAATCGGCTCTTACCGATCCTCCCGAACTGGGCTTTAGCCCTTGATTTCATCAAACGGAACTGTGTTTGTGTGAGACTCATCGCTGCGCAGATCTCGACCTGAGTTTCTTCGTGCAGATAGAAGCGCGTCAGGATTTCACGTTCGCGCTCCGATAGCGTCGTCAGTACCTGATCGATCGCCTTGAGGCGCTGGCGACTGACGGCTTCCTGTTCGGGATTCTCTGGACCGCCCTCTAAGGAGAAGTCTGGGCCAAGCTCCATATGGGTGGCCCGCGTGTGGACCATTTGGTGGATGGATGCCGCCTTTTGCCGCTGACTGATAGTCCGCACAAAGCCCATGAGCCGTCGAGGCTCGCGAAGCTGGCCGGCCAGGATGGCCTGAACAACAATCAGAAAAGCATCGTGGACTCGGTCGCGGCACTCCTGAATGCCGATATTGCGACAATAATACCCGCGAATGCGGGGGAATACTTTGTACAATTCCTCCATTCCGTCTGTCTCGCCGCATTGAATTTGCTGGACAACTCGGGCCCAGTAGGCGTAGTCCTCCTTGACAGGGGACGCAACGCTCCCGATACCCGTCAACGCGGGCGAGGCCGCATTTCTCATGGTTTCCATTGGAAGTCCTCCAACCTATGCGTGCGCAACCACTGCACGTGGTCCCCGCCCCCTATTGCATTGGATTAGTAGCGTATCCTAGTGAGTATTCTCATCGAACATGTTGGATTATCATCAAATTCGCGAAGGAATAATGCCAGACGGCACGGAAGGCCCCAAAACACCCGCCAACGCGGGTGAGGGTGCATTCTTGGTCGGTTACATCGGAAGTCCATTTGTGGGCAACCAATGCATTGGCCCCCCCTTACCCCGTCTGAATGTCCATTTCCAGGGAGTATTGCCATTGAACAAGCTGGATTAATCAAAGACGCTGAAAGGGATACTTGTCAGGATAAGTTCAGATTTTTCTCGTCAGAAATGACCGCGATGCAGCGCAACCAAAGGCCGCTCGATGTTGATGATCGTGAATCGTCTAGAAAACTGAAGTGGATATAGGTGGATAATAGTGCGCATTAGGTACTAGTACTTATCATTCCGAGCCTTGAACCGCTTACGTCCAGGAGGCCGCGAGGGTTTCGTCTTCCAGGGCCGCTACTGGTTACGGACAACTCGTCTCCAGTATTCTTTCTGAGAATTTTCCCACACACGCTGCACTATATTGCTGTCCATTGCAAAGAAGGGGCGCTACTACGCTCATATCCGCACACCGGGCGAGCGCCCCGAAAGACTCGATGGTTCTCTTCGCGCAGCAGGCATCCGTCTTCCGGTCAACCTCTCGCGGCGGGATTGCACAGCTTTCACGCATCGAAATACAAAGTCGTTAACGGTCAGCAGCGATTACATTCAAGCGCTTAGGAGGCCGACGCTGGGCTCAAATGGGAGCTCGTCAAAAGATGACGAAGCAGTCATCGAAGAGGAACCCCGAGCTCAAAAAGCATGGAGAGAACCCGGCTACTGAACCGGAGGGAAGATGATGATTGGATCGCCCATCGAGGTCTCCTTTCTCCGTATCCTGAACCTCGGCGGTGCGGAGGAAAACCGACAGATCGGCGGTGGTGGCGTGCCATGTGGGGATGAGAAACGCGAGCAAACCCAAGGTTGGGTGGCCGAGGGGCGGGGCGATACCAGCGAAGGAACAGTGGGTGGTACGGGCGTAGTCGACGTGGCTTGCTCACCCGTTGATTCCATCTCAAGTAGGGTCGTCCTCAGCACCCCGAGAAATTGTTCGATCCAGACTAGGTCGCGCTGGCATTCGTTGCATTTCAAAAGATGCAGGTCGACCGCATCCAAGCCGGCTATTTCATCGAACCGCCGCATCGCATACAGCTCGAGGTCATCTTCTGTAACGTGAAGCACAGACGTGATATCAGTACGCATCTTCGGTACAGACATTACCCAACGATCCCCAACCCTGTGGATCATAGGGATTGACTTGATCGCAGTGAAATGTGTGAACTGCAGCACTGTCCTCTTACTACAGGCGGTACTAGTCCATAGTGGCATCGGGGAAGGATTTTTCTCATCGATATTTTATTTGAAGGGTTCTGCTTCGGGCCCGCTACATCAGCAACTTGGGGGCGCTCGTCTCCAATGAGCGCCCAAGGGGTCCGCCTTCCAGGGCCGCAAAAATCGATTAGTGCCAAGCTGCGCTGGTTTTTTCTGAGAATTTTCTCCTTCGCAGCCAACTATATTCCTGTCCATTCCATAACGAAGGGGCGCTGCTACGGCTTATGCTCACACATCAGCCAGCGCCCCGAAAAACTGTCATCATATTCGACCTTCTGACTGCGTTCCGAGCGGCGCTTTATTCTTCGCGATGGACTACTCGCGTTATCGAGAAAACGGAGTGTTTCGTCTTGCGGGTCTCCAAAAATCGATTAGTGTTACGCGGCTCCGGTTTCCCTGAGAATTTTCAACTTGAGAACGCACTATTCTCGCGCAGTCTATTTCAGCATAAGGGCGCTACCACCCTATTGCTCGCACACTGGGAAGCGCCCTTAAAAGATATGCTCGTCTCCATTCTTCTGGTTGGGTTCCTTGCGGCTGGCTACGCTTGGGTACGATACTCTCGACGTCCACGCCCAGAGAACGGCCATGACCGGGCCGCACGTCGTGAGAGGGATTGGTACCCCACGGCAAGCGAGTGTTCTCTCCGGGCTACCAATTCGGAGGCGCGCAAAATCTAAGATGCCCCGATACGGCAGCAAGACCCGACACGATCACCATCGACGGATCACCGAAATCGTCGCAAAGTACGCCCGGCAATCTATGCCTATGTCGTTTGCCGCGTGGCCGTTAACGAGAAACGTACGCGCGATTTGCACGGCGCTCGATGAGCTTCAGATACCAATTCCAAGTAACTGGAAGGAGGGGCGAACGCCATCGCTGCGACGCCTTGGCCTGCATCTCATAGGATGGTCGGACGCCTTGGACCTCGGCTACGAACATCTTGTGGTCCGGCAGATCCGCTATAGCATTGCGCGCGAGCAACTGATCGACTCAGAGCAGATGTCGTTGTCGTCCTCAGCCGATCCTCATTCCGGGCCTTGCACATCTCGGGAAGTGATCGATGCTGACGCGACGCCAAGAGCGCACCGTATTGGCGGATGACCGCAGCGTTGGGCTACACGGCTTGCAAGATTTGCCGCCCTTCGCAAAAAGGCGATGCGGGAAACGACAAAAGATGGGAGACAAGCCTAGCGTGGACGGCCCGGTCATAGCGGCTCAATACATTCGAATGTCAACCGAACAGCAGCAATATTCGCTGGACAACCAGGCGGACGCTATCCGCGCCTACGCAGAACAGCGCAACATGACGATTGTCCGAACCTACTCTGATGCGGGTAAGACCGGTCTTACGTTGAGCCAGCGCCCCGGATTGAAACAGTTAATCGAGGACGCTGAGCGTGGCACTCCAGGCTATTCCGCTGTTCTGGTTTACGACGTTAGCCGCTGGGGCCGATTTCAGGACGCAGACGAGAGTGCTTACTACGAGTATCGCTGTCGCCGAGCGAAAATCTCGGTGCATTACTGCGCAGAGCTATTTCCCAACGATGGGAGTATAACGACGGCCCTCCTCAAAGCGCTTAAACGCGCGATGGCCGCCGAGTACAGCCGTGAACTTTCCGTCAAGGTCTTTGCCGGCCAGGCAAGATTAACCGAGCTGGGTTTTCGGCAAGGAGGGCTAGCGGGCTATGGGCTTCGCCGACTCCTAGTTGGTCCTGACCGAAGTCCAAAGTTCGTCCTTCAGTCAGGCGAGGAAAAGAGCATCGCAACCGACCGAGTCGTTCTGATCCCCGGACCCGTAGAGGAGATCGAGATTGTCCGCGAAATATTTCGGCTCTACACCTCGAAGCTTTATTCCCCCGCTGACATCGCGAGAATGCTAAACGAACGCGGCGTGCCCTGGGTAGGCAATCGCCCTTGGACACGATACGTGATCCGGGACATGGTGACGAATCCGAAATACATTGGTTCCAACGTGTCAAATCGCCTGTCAGGTAAGCTCCGCACCCTCCGCACAAAGAATCCACCCGAAATGTGGATCAGGCTCGACAATGCATTTGAAGCCATCGTCGAACCGAGCGTCTTCAAGAAAGCCGAAACCGTCGTCGCTGCCCGAGGCCACCTGCTCACGGACGAGTATCTCCTACAAGCCCTTAGGGACTACCTTCGACGGAATGGCAGGCTGACCGCGCGATCTATCATCGCAGATCCTGATATGCCATGCGCCCAGGCTTATAACGCTAGGTTTGGCGGTCTTATGGAGGCATACCGAAGGATCGGATATCAACCTGAGCGCAACCTGGCCTACGTCGATCGAGATCGAATGCTGCTCCCGATTCGACGCCGATTCACTGCAATGATATTGGATGGTCTTCGGCGGTTGGGAGTATCCGCGATGCAAGACAGCCGAACAAAACTCCTACACGTGAATGGAAACCTGACGGTGAGATGTGTGGTCGCGAGATGCAGACCACTTGGTCAGTCTCACGGGTGGCTGCTTCGCCTTCACTCTCCCACGAAAGCAGACGCGACGGTTATCGCACGGCTCACTTCGGGCAATGACGAGCTTTTCGACTATTTTTGTTTACCGCGCCAGGAATCGCGTCGTCTCAAGCAGCTTACACTCAGGCCGAGGACTCAATCGAATATTGATCGCTATCGGTCTGATGACTTGACGTTCTTGAAAAAGCTGGCACGACGAAGCAAGGCAAAGCCGAGAAGAACCAATAGCTGAGGAGTCCGTCTTCTGTCTCCAGAAGGGGATACGATGCCGATTCAAGTCCGAAAGCACGCCAAGCGCGCCGGTTAGTGAAGAGGCAGCCCGCGATGTTGTTTTCCGTATCGATTGTGAACGTTGCCATTTTGCTGTTTCTTCTTGCCGCTTGTTGCGGTCATCACATCGATCACTCCATTCAGAGAAAACGCAAGTCAATGCTGCGCGATTATGCCTTAGAAGCAAATCGCCAAATTGGCGGCGGGGTTCTCTTTTTAAGGGCCGACAAAATGCGCTAGCGCGCCGAACGCTTAAGGAAAAAGTAGCACTCGGGAGCAAAAAATCAAACCCGCGAGGAAACTTGCCGCACTTAGAACCAACGCGATTCTCTGTTCAGCTAACGGGAATCGCGGAGAGTACCGACAGACGAGGTGTGCGAACGAAATTCGTTTGCTCCCGACAAGGCGCACGCCGTATCCGTCAAAGGTGGCATTACTCATCGATACATACAGATGCCTAAACACACGTTTCGTGCTGCTGTGATCTGCGACGGGCGATCTAATTCCAACGAACTGGACATGTTCTAGTCTGTCTGCCTGAGCGGCGTCGCACACTTCAAGAGCTGACGCAGGAATCCCACCGACGGTGTACAGCCCATCCCACATTGCATCCATCACAACCCATTTGCCCAACTCTGGAATCCATACTTCAGTCATGATGTGACCATCGGTATTAGTCTTCCAGTGCGTCGCACTTACGATGACAACTCGACTTCGCATTCCAAGGCATGTCAATACGGCAACCATCAGAAATGAGAAATTTCGACAGGTTGCCGGTGCACCTTGTCGCATCGCCCTCAGAAGTCGGATCGGGTCGTCGATGTCTCCATGGAGCCTCTCGAAGAAGGTTGGTCGATGAGGCTTCCAGCTATCTCCAGTTGGCTGTTGCCCGTGAACCCACCGTCGCGCCCGAATCGCCAAGGCCAAACTCGGCGCGCCACCGCCCTGCAGATCTACTAGCGAGCACAACTCTCGGACGCGGAAAGAAGCCTGATTCTGAGAAATGAATCCGGGGACTTCAGAGACCTCGAAGAGACGTCTATTCCGTATGTTGACTACAGCAGATCTGAGGAAGGCAAGCTGGGATACAACCTTAAGACCTAGACAGCCAGTTCCGAAAACTGTGATCCCGAGAAAAATTGTAGGTTCGGGGGCCTCGGTGATTGTAGTGTCAGGACTGGTCTGAATGGCTGTGAGCGAGACTGAGTCATCGAACCGAAATGAATCCGAAGCTACTCCTGAAGCCCACATCGATACCGTGTAGGAAAATGGAGCGCCATAGGTGAACGGCATGGCATATTCAGCTGTCGTCGTGCTACTAGGCGCGTACCAGGTGACATCGATTGAACCTGGGATTATCGTTCCGGCGCAACAAACCGGAAGCAGAATGAACGTGGCGATGACGCATTGCTTGAACCAGGTAGCGTGCATCCGACAGACCCCTTTGGACCACGGATTATAATCCGTAAACTCGCGACAAGTCAACCGGATTGTCGCCGTGTATTTTGTGAGAACAGTGCCAGTCGCACGAATTTGGATCGAAATGGTTTAGATTGATCAGAGCGTTAACAACATCCGTGTATCTCAAATGCCTGACCACCGAGGATTTGTTTCCAAATCGTCCCAGCTTTTCACGGAACTCCGGGAAGACTTCCTTCGGGAAGGCGGCGTGCGTCCCTCCCCCTTCGGAAACGAAATCCTGGCAGTTTTCGTTCGACTTTCAGTTCTCACGCCTGACGTCGCCGGCACGTTTGTCCGCCCTCAGCGCCACGAACCGCGAATGCCGGAGATGGTTGTCTGGCGTCCACTCGACGTATTCAAACTGCCCCACCAGGACCGGCTTCAGCCAGCGGCAATCCTTCATCTTTTCGCCTGATAGCCCTTGCCCCCATCGCCCCGCTCTTGCCTCCGGGAGATTCGCAAATGGACACTGTGAAGTCTCAAGCATTCGGAACCGCTGAAGCAGTAGTTCGCGCAACGCGGGCGTAAATCCACTCCGGGTCCTGGCGACGCGGATGAGCTGATCGCCTTCGTAGTAGCCGAAGATCAACGCATCGAAGGACCGGCCGCCCAGCGTGTACCCACCGATCACGAACTCCTGTCCTTTATTGATGCGCATCTTGCGCCAGGCCCCGGAGCGCTGGCCAGGCTCATAGCGGCTGTCGAGTCGCTTAGCGACAATTCCTTCCAAACCCTGATCGCGAACCGCTTTGATCAGATCCGGCAGGGTCGCATCGAGTCGCGGAGCTTCCCGGATCGGTTCATGGAGGTGGGCGAGAACTTCGCGCTTGAGCAGATCGCGCCTAGTCGACAGGTTCTCTGACATGACATTCCGCCCCCCAGGATCAGCACGTCGAAAACGTAGTAGTACACGAGCGCTGTGGACGAGCCGCAATTCTGAAGGGAGTTGAACGACGGGCGTCCAGCATCATCGAGCGCAACGACCTCGCCATCGATCACGGTTTCGTCTGGCAAGCTCGCCAGGGCCTTCACGATTCCCGGAAAACTTTCATCGAAGCTCCTGTTGTTTCGCGATCGCAGATGTGCCGTGCCGTTCGACTTGATCGCTAACGCCCTAAAACCTGCAAACTTAAGCCCGTAGTCCCATAGCTCTACTCCTCGGTCGCTCCTTTCCGCACCGGGTCCCCGGTCGCCTGGCAACCAGACTGGTGGTTATGAGCCGAATCCAAGAACAGTAAAGTTCTATGTATCAGCGAATTAGACATGGTCGTCCGAGTGCTCTTAGAGAAGCGAACCTGGAGGTTCCCAATGAGGCCCAACTTGATTCCGATCAAATTTGCATTCTCTACCGTGCTGGTCGGCGCACTCATTCTAGTCAGTCCGAACGTGGCCCTTGCTCAGCATCGTAGCGGTGGCGAAGGGAACCGCTCTTCGGGTAATCGCGGTTCTTCCGGGCACCAAGGTTTCTCGGGACAACGTGGGGGAGCCGGGCAGTCTTTCTCCGGCCAACGCGGATCCGGTGGAGAGTCCTTCTCCGGTCGGCGCGCATTCTCCGGCGGGCAAGCTTTTTCTGGCCAGCGAGGATACGCTGGCGGCGAACGTCGATTCAGCGACCGGCGCGACTTTGATCGCGGCGGCTATTTCCGATCCTACGGCGGACATAGCGGCCTCTACCTGGGTTATGGCGCCCCTTATGGGTACGTGTACGATCCCGGCTATGCCTACGATCCAGCTTATTCTTACGGACCTGGGCCCACACCGCAGGCTTGCGCCGAAGGCTCTTATGATCGGTATGGAACTTGGATCCCTAATCCCAACTGCTATTCCGACCAACAGCAATATCAGACGCCGCCGCCGAATTACAATCCCAATCAACGGCAATACGCGCCGCCGCAGAACTACAATCCCAACCAACGGGAATATCCGTCACCGCAGCAGAACTATGACCCTAATCAACAGCAGTATCGGCAGCCCCAGCAGTACTACGATCCCAATCAGCGTCAACGGTACAATTAATAACCCGGACACGCCGAAAGCATGAGCACTCCGGGCATAAATGGCCGCGACCCGGAGATCCCGCGCCGACGTGCGGGAAGGAACATTTCGGTGTGAGAAGCATGAGTTTCCTCGACAATCTAGAGAATAACCTGAAGGCGCTTGAGAACCGGGAGGAGAGAGACCCTGATAAGGTACAGCGAGAGCAGGAGCGGCGGGAAGCAGACAGGACAGCTGCGTTGCTGCGCGCACCGCATGTGGAGGCGTTGAAAACGTCGCCGTTCACCTTGGAACTGTTAACGCAGTGCCGGGCCATCGGACATGGGCAACGCGTCCTGGTACAGTTTAGGTGGCTCGGGGAGACGCTGCGGCTGGACGCCAAGGAGAAGCGCATGGAATTGGCACCAACGGCGGAAGGAATCACCGCGGTGTTCTACTCGAACGGCGTGGAGATTGGATGTGCAGCCGTCGATCCGAAGGTTGATGATGCGGCGGCGCTTGCGAGACGTTGGTTGCTGGGCGGTGAACCCGCCTGACGGACCCCAGGCGGGTTTCTTTTTTTGTTCCCACTCAGGAGAGCATCTTCTGAACGACGTTTCCTGCCACATCGGTCAGCCGGAAATCGCGCCCGAGGTACTGATAGGTGAGCCGCGTGTGGTCCAGTCCCAGGCAATGCAGAAGCGTTGCCTGAAGATCGTGCACATGAACTTTGTCTTCCGTAATGTTCATGCACAGATCGTCCGTTTTGCCGATCACCTGTCCGCCTTTGACGCCTCCTCCGGCAAGGAACAGGCTGTAGGCGAGCGGATGATGATCGCGCCCAGCGTTATGCGCGTCGCGCGGATCGCGGATTTCAACAATCGGCGTGCGCCCGAATTCTCCTCCCCACACGACCAACGTGTTCTCCAGCAGACCGCGCTGGTTTAAATCGCGGATCAAAGCAGCACTGGGTCGATCGGCGATCTCGCAGTTCTTCTTCAGCTTGCGATCCAGGTCCGTGTGATCGTCCCAACTGGCGTGAGTGAGCATCACGAATCGCACTCCGCGCTCCACCATACGGCGCGCCAGAAGGCAGTTAGTCGCAAACTGGTGTGTGGGTTCCTGGTGGACCCCGTACATCGCCAGCGTCTCCGGCGATTCGTTCGAAAAATCGAGCAACTCAGGCGCGGCCATCTGCATCTTGAACGCAAGCTCGTAGGACGCGATTCGCGACGCGATCTCCAGGTCGCCAGTATCGTTGTAATGCTGCTCATTCAGGTCCTTCAGGACGTCGAGACTGCCGCGCTGCATCCCCGAACTCACGCCGGGTGGATTCGAAAGATACAGCACCGGGTCGCCCGCGCTGCGCAACACCACACCCTGGTAAGTGGAAGGCAGGAATCCGCTGGACCAGTTGGAGGTCCCGCCGCTAGTGCCGACGCCGGAACCGAGCACCACGAATCCCGGCAGATTTTGGGACTCGCTGCCCAGACCATAGAGAACCCATGCACCCATGGTCGGCCTCCCTACTTGGATGCTTCCTCCAAATAGCAAAAGTTGACCGGGATGATGATTGAATGCATCCGTGTACATCGATCGGACCAGGCATAGATCATCGGCGCAGGAGCCGATGTGCGGGATGTAGTCTGAAAACTCGATTCCGCTTTTTCCGTAATGCTGAAATGTTCGATTGCTGGCCAGCACCGCGGCATTCGGTTTGGTAAACGCCAGCCGCATATTCTTGGTCATCTCGGGCGGCAGCGGTTGTCCGTTCCAGCGGGTGAGTTCCGGCTTCGGATCGAAAAGATCCAGCTGGCTGGGACCGCCTTCCATGAACATGAAAATGACGTTTTTCGCCTTCGGCGCAAAATGGGGTTTCTTCGGCGCAAGCGGATTCAGCTCAGGCGTCGCGCCCAGTCCTTCTCGTTCCAGCAACTGCGCAAGGGCGGTGATTCCGATGCCGCCTGCGCACTTCTCGAAGAAGCTGCGGCGCGTCTGGATTTTCAGAAACTGGTCGCGATCCATCATTCCCTCGTGATAAACTCGTCCAGATTAAAAATGACGCGGCTCAACTCCACCCACGCTGCCGCCTCGATTTGCGACACGCCGTCGATTCGGTTGGGAAACAGGGAACGTACGGCTTCCGGGTTCAGCTTCAAATCCCGCACGCTCTGGTCGAAATACTTTTTCATCCGCTCCACTTCCCGACCGTTCGGTTTTCGTGCGAAGGCGAGTTGGTAGCTATAACTCAAGCGTTCCTGAAAGCCCGAAGCGGGCGCGCTCATCACTCGAAAAGCTAAGCCTTGCGCAGCCTCGAAGAAGACCGGGTCGTTCATCAAATTGAGCGCCTGCAACGGAGTGTTGGTGCGCTCCCGGCGTGTGCAGGACAAGCTCGCGCTGGGCGCATCGAAGTTCATGAGTTGCGGGTAGGGCGTGGTTCGCTGGAAATGGACGTAAAGCCCGCGGCGATATCGATCCGCACCGCTGCTTTCTTCCCACTTCACCGAATTGGCATAGGAAAGTTCCGCTACTCCCACTGGCTGCGGCGGTTTGACGCTCTGCCCACCGATTCTCAAGTCGAGCAGCCCGCCGGCTTGAAGCACTTCGTCGCGGATCAACTCCGCTGGAAGGCGCAGTCGCGATTGCCGCGCTAACAGCGCATTCTCCGGATCCCGCTTGGACAGCTCCGGCCGCGTGTTGGACGATTGCCGATAGGTCGACGAGGTCACCATGAGCCGAACCATATCCTTCATGCTCCAACGTCGCGCGATGAATTCACTTGCAAGCCAATCGAGCAGTTCCGGATGACTGGGGCGCTCGCCCTGCGTGCCGAAATCCTCAGCGGTCCGGACGATGCCCCGGCCAAACAACTCCTGCCAGATCCGATTGACGGCCACTCGCGCAGTGAGCGGATTCTCGGGTGAAACCAACCAGTCGGCCAACGCAAGGCGATCCACTTTAGGTGCCCGCACCGGCGGCAAGACCGCTGGAGTGTTCGGATGCACTTCCGCACCGTGCTCACGCCAGTCGCCCTTCACATGCAAATACGTCGCGGGCGGCGTGTCGTTTTCAAGCAACACTGGCGCATAGCTGAGCTGAGGCGTTTTCAGGATCAGATCGACCAGTTGCTTCCGGGCTTCGCCTACTCTAAGACCGTCGCAATAGTTCTTTGGATACGCCTGGTGGCACGCGACCAGGAAATAGTCAGTCATCAAAAATTGCAGCAGCTCGCTCCGTTTGGCGGGATCCATGAACAGTACTTTTTTCGCACTGTCGATGTTGTGGGTGAATTCGCCGTAGGCGAAATCCCAATCCTGATGCTCGCCGGGATGCTGGGACGCATAGCTCATCTTGTCTTCCCAGTCGGCCTGTGACTGTGGGATTTCATAGCGCTGGAGAATTTCGCCGCGCTTTCGATCGTACTCCGGCTTCGCGGCGAGGTACGAACCCAACTCTCCCGCAAGCGGCGCCGGAATGTTCACCTCCTCCTGCGTATTGAAGAACGCGGAAAGCTGATAAAACTCCTTCTGACTGATCGGATCGTACTTGTGGTCGTGGCATTGCGCGCACCCAACCGTTAAGCCCAGCCACACCGTCCCCAAGGTTGCCGTACGGTCGAGCACCTGTTCGTCGCGGAACTGCTCGGGATCGGTGCCGCCTTCGCGATTGGTCAGCGTATTGCGATTGAACCCGGTCGCGATGAGCGTGTCGAGATCATGTCCCGGTATCAGGTCGCCCGCAAGCTGTTGGCGTGTAAATTCGTCGAACGAGAGATCGCGATTGAACGCCTGGATTACCCACTGCCGGTAGCGCCACGCCCACGGCCGGGACCGGTCTTTTTCGTAACCGTCGCTATCCGCGTAGCGGGCCAGGTCGAGCCACAGCCGCGCCCACTTTTCTCCGTAATGCGGCGAGTCGAGCAGCCGGTTCACCACGCGCTCGTAGGCGTCCGATCGGGTGTCTCCGAGAAAATCGGCGACCTCCTTGGGCGTCGGGAGAAGACCCGTGAGATCCACGCTTACGCGTCGGATCAGGACTTCCTTCGACGCTTCCGGTGCAGGGGGCAAGCCGTCGGATTCAAGGCGCTTCAAAACGAAGCTGTCGATGGGATTGCGCACCCATCCGACGTTTCGGACCGGCGGCGCCGGCGGGCGCACAACCTTCTGGAACGCCCAATGTGAGGAACCCGTTGCACGCACACTCAATCCCACGGGCCAGTCGATCCCCTGGTCGATCCAGGCACGCAGAATTCCGATCTCCACGCGTGTGAGCCGCTGCCCAACGGGCGGCATGATCTTCCCGTCTACCCCAGCGACCATCCGTATCAAGCGGCTACCGGCACTGTTTCGCGGATCGATGACGCGCCCGGATGCCCCGCCCTTGAGCGCTTCCTGCGCAGTATCGAGTCTCAAGCCGCTCATCTGCCGCTGGGGTCCGTGGCAGCCAGAACAGCGCTTCACGAGCAGTGGTTCGACATCGCGCGAAAAATCGATTTTGATGCTGGCGGCCGGCGGAAGGGTCACATCTTCCCCAGCCGAGAGAGCGAGACAGACGGCCGCTGATATCACAGCTAATCGAGAGAACCTGATCCGCGACACGGCCACATTAGACCACATCGTAACAATGCGAACAAGTCTCTCTTTGGCGGTTCGGCGCAATCCAATCAAAGCCTTCCAAGGGAACGTAATGACAGTCTTCTCGAGGGTCGGTCCCGAAAATTACATTGTCGGAAGCCGTGCAAATTCTCATCGCTTTAGTAGTGGATGCCAGGGGTCGAACCGACGACGCCGTAGTGTCCGTGTATTTCATGACGGTCCTGGGGCCGCGTCAACCGGGAAAAGGGTCCCATCATGCATCTTGGCTGCGGTGTTTCAAACCCCGGCTCCGCTTCTCTGACAGGGAGTTACCCGATGGAACAGAGACGGCCACGGTGCAGCCATTGGGGTTCGTCGCCCCGACCAGGCGAAGAGCCAACTCCGTTTGCTCGTGATCGATACCGTACCGCTCCGCAAGTGTTTCGTAGAGTTGGACGGCAAAGCGATGCATCTGCAGCAGACGGTGAGCTTCGTCGAGGCGAACCCGGTCCATGCTGGATAGTGCATTATGCAGGAGCATCGTTTCATCTGGTGCCGGGCGCTGACTTTCAGTGACGTCACCGGGGTGACGTCACTTAAACAGCCACAAAGCGGCAACACTTGGTGGTCTACGGCAAGCCGATCAAGGCCGCCAGGAAAAGCATCGAAGACGCGAGACTCAAAATGGTCCGCACACCGTGAAGCCAGCCCCACCGTTGCAACAGACGGCGCGTACGATCCGAGCCGCGATCGATCGCGGGATCGAGAAGTTGGTCGGCCTGATGACGACCAGAGTGAACGGGAACAACAGCAAGATCAAAAGCGAGCCCACTAGCCAACACGATTCGCGGCAGGCGCGCACCAGCGATCGCGCGTCCCAGCCTGATATCAAGTATTATCGGCAGTCGTCTTAAAAACGTCTTTCCTGGTCAGTTCTCCGGATAGCCGACTAAACCTCCATGTAGAAAGATCGGAAAAAAATAGCTTTCAGCTTTCGCGCCGGCTTAAGCCTGCGATCTTGAAGCTACGCATCACTTGAAATGATCCACCAACAAGATGTCCGACTCAGTCCGCTTCCTCCCCGAGAGGTACATAACTCGCTCATCGGCGGACACCGCAAGGGAGGTGCCCCCGTCGAACGGGTTCGATCTGGCTGGAAACCGATGAACGATCTCCTGTTTCCCTGATTCCCTGTCGATGCGCTCGACGCGATCGTTGAACCCGATATACATCGCGCCCGGCGTAATCGCCCACGCCTTCGCCTTCGGATCGTTCAGGACGATTTGCCCTTCGCCACCATCCGGCGAAACGCGGAAAATACCGCCCGTGATGGAGTCTGGGCCGGTTCCTTTCCCGAAATAAAGCGCGGTCCCGTCAGCCGATTCAAACGGCTCCATCGCGCCGGTGGTGTGCGTGAGCTGCTTGAGCACCCCTCCTTGTGCCGGTATTTTCCACACGTTTCCCGCGGACGAGAAGTAGATCCAGCTGCCATCGAGCGAGTAGGACGGCCGCGCGCCGTCGGTCAGGTAGCGCGAGGCCCCGCCTTCCGCACTTACGACGTAAATGCCGAACGCCTCGCCATGGGGCGCGTCGAAGGTGACCCATTGCGAGTCCGGAGACCATCGCGGGCTACCCGCGCGGACGGCATTGGTGAGCTGAAGCGCCTCCGATCCATCCAGCGCCGCCCGCCAGATCTCAAAATTGCCCGAGCGTGTCGACATAAACGCAATCCATTTGCCGTTCGGCGCGATCTTCGGCGAAAGGTCGCTGCGCGACGATCCGTAGAACGCAGCGGGCTGCCATTGTTTCGATCCGGCGTTCCAGCTCAGGCGCGACACCTCGGACTGCTGCTCGGGAACCGCTGCCACCATGCGCGTTCCCCGGACGGACACCATACCCTGCGAGGTGGTAGTTCCATCGAAAGGAAATTCGAGCGGGAGCCGCGATGCTTTGCCATTCAGCGAAACGCGCCAGTACTTGAAGCTCGCGTCCTCGGTGACTGGCAGCACCAGAGACTTGCCGTCGCCAAGCCAGTCCAGCGAGTACGCAAACCAGGTGCGATCACCCACGCGATGCGGATCGCCGTCGGGCATTTTCATCCAATAGACAGAATTGTTGAACAGACTCGTGCTTCTCAGAAACGCGAGCGTTTCCCCGTCTGGTGAAAAGCGCGGGTTGAAATCGGACTGGAGCCCAGGAGGGTTGGTCAGTTTCTTTCTTTCACCGGTATCGATGGAAATCGCCTCCAACGCCCGATCCACCCGCACGACGATCTGCTTGCCGTCCGGAGACCAGGCGATCGCGTCCGCGTTGGGGGCGGGAAAATGCGCGATCCGGCGTTCTGTTCCACCCAGCGCGGCGATCTGGATCAGAATCGCCTCTCTGCCTTCCGCGCGAAGATAGGCGATCCGCTTGCCATCGGGCGACCAGGTGGGATGGCGCGCCACTCTTCCGGCCGGGCTGATGCGCAGCGGCTGCGCTCCGCCGATCAGTTGAACATACACGCCACGTTCGTCCGGAGGCCCGCCTTCCCAGGTAAATGCAACTTGCGTCGCGTCGGGCGATAGCGAAGGCTCCATTTCGATCCCCACGAACGACGTGAGCGGAGTCAACTTGTACGGCTCCGGCGCAGGCTCGCTACGAAACAGCGCGATCGCGACGCCGATCGCGATTCCGGTGGCGGCGATCGCATAAGGGATCCAGCCGGTGCGGAGTTTTCGTATGCGCGGCACGGAGCCGTTCGAGGAGCTGTCCACGGAAGAAAGCGACCGAAGCGCGAAGCCCAGATCCGCAGCGGATTGGAAGCGGCGCTCCCGTTCCTTTTCCAGGCATCGGCGAACGATCTGCTGAACTGCGGGAGGAACGGTTGGCGGCAGGTCAGGCGGATCTTCCTTCATAATCGCGCTCATCGTTTCCACCGCCGTAGGATGATCGAAGGCCCGCTTGCCCGCGATCATTTCATAGAGCACCAGCCCGAAGTTGAAAATGTCGGAACGATGATCGACGGCTCGGCCGCGGACCTGTTCGGGCGACATGTAGCCAGCGGTTCCCACCACAGTTCCAGGATTGGTTTTTCGAATTGTCTCGGTCGCGTCCGGATCCTGTGGCGCGGCTTCGAGGATGCGAGCCAGTCCGAAATCGAGAATCTTGACGCGCCCGTCGCCCGTCAGCATGATGTTTTCGGGCTTGAGATCGCGATGCACGATTCCAGCGGCGTGCGCGGCGGCAAGCCCGTCAGCGATCTGCGCCGCGACTTCGATGACGCGCCGCAGAGGCATCGGGTCGAGCCTGCGGAGAGATTTGCCGTCGATCAGCTCGCCGACGAAGTAGTCGTCGCCGACATCGAAGACCGCCATGATATTAGGATGATTCAGCGCGGCGACGGCTCGTGCTTCCTGCTCGAAACGTTCGCGGTTTGCCGGATCGGGAAGAAGTTTTAAGGCAACGTCGCGGCCGAGCCGCGTGTCGCGGGCCCGATAAACTTCACCCATGCCGCCCGCGCCAATGGGCGCAAGGATCTCGTAAGGGCCAAGTCTGTCGCCGGAAGAAAGCGGCATAAAGGAGGAGTCAGCTCAGTTTAGCCGATCGGCAAGGACAGGTCCGGGTAACGCGCTAAGATTTAGCACACTACACCTCGTACTCGGAAGTTATCGTACTTTGACGCATAGGGCCATATCGGAAGCTCCACGAGTTGCCCAGTCCTTTAAGGACCAAACGCCTGATGAGGATCATTATCGGAACTCAGCAGCGTGCCTGGCGCCGCCAAAAATTGGCTCCTGGGTTGCCACGCTGACGTGAAGGCGACATCACAGGAGTAATCTCCCGGGCCGGACCCGAACACCTATCCAAGAACCGAGTTACGCCGAGTCGAGTTACGTCCAAGAGGACACCTCCCATTTGGACGACGTCACCCAGTGCAGCGAGCTGGTGAGCCAAAGTACCAAGATTCTCTGCGTTATCCTCGTCTGAACATTTTAGAGGGAATTTCGCGGGGAGCGATTATGAAAACAATTCAAGGTCTTCTTCTATTCCTTACGACGACGCTTATCGTCCAGGTGTGCGCGGCGCAGGCGCAGGACGCCAAAGGCTGTCAGGACTCGCCATTGGTCAGCCGTTTTCCAGGGAGCGTCATCGTCTCCTGCTCGCATAAGGAGGACGACACCTATACCTTCCGCCTGGCAAAAGGAGTCGACAAGAAGATCGAGGGTGATCTTCGCCAGATTGACTACGCGCTTCCTAAGACCGCAAGCGCGGCCCAGGTGCTGCGCAACCTTGTTGCCGCGATGCGGAGTGCAGGATACAGCTTCGAGCGCGACTCCTCGGATAATAGCCGCGGCAATTTTGTGGTGCATATGGGTAAGACATGGATCGGTTTTGAGTTCAATGGCAATCTGGACGGGCTGTCCGAGATCATTCTCACCGAAACGCAGTTGAAGCAGGAAATCGTTGCGAGTGCAGCGGCGCTCGCCACCGGCCTAACCAGCAACGGTCACATCGTGGTGAGTGGCATCCTTTTCGACACCGGAAAGGCTGAGGTCAAGCCGGAGTCCGCCCCTGCACTCCAGGAAATCGTCAAGCTACTGAATCAGGACGCCAAGCTCAAGATGTATGTGGTGGGTCACACGGACAATGTGGGTGCCCTGGCCGCGAATGTAGACCTGTCGCGCCGCCGGGCGGCGGCCGTCGTGCAGGCGCTCATCTCGCAGTATCACGTGACCGTCGACCGGCTCCAGTCTTTTGGCGCCGGCCCGTACGCGCCCGTTGCCCCGAACGACTCCGAGGACGGACGCAGCTTGAATCGCCGCGTCGAACTGGTCAAGCAATAGTACGTGGATCGCGAGGCTTTCCCCAAGTCCGGTTCAGAGAAGTTTCGTTTCAGCCCGCTCGTTCGATCGATCCTGGTAAACGCCGTTCACCGAACGAACCTGCCTGATGTCGGACATTATCGGTACCGATCGAAACGAGCGTCGACGAACGATGCTCACAATCTCAATTTCCGCTTGATCGACTCAAATCGAGGCTCTCCGTCGAGCACTCGCATATAGTATTGCGAAACGGCGTGCGCCATGTCCGCCGGGGTCTCGGCGAGAGCCTTTTCGAAATAATCCAGCGACTTGGCGCGCTCTTCCATCCCCAAATAGATGACGGCGATGTGAAGTGGAGGTACTTCCTCCGTGGCCCTGTACGCGCGCAGCAGCTTTTCTGCCTCCCCGCGGCGCTTCGCTCGTCCCAACAAATATCCCCGCACCATTGCCCACTCGCCAGCCCGGCCTCCGAGCTGCGCTTGGGCGTCGTCGATCTCTTTCAACCCGTCGAGAGGCCGGCCCATTGCTCCCAAGATCAAGGCTCGATGCCGGTGCACGAAGTTGCTCTTTGATCCCAATTGCAACGCGATGTCCGCTTCGCTCAAGGCTTCGGCAAACTGCCCAGCCTGATAGAGCAGGAACATGAGACCACCGTGTGTTACCGGCGACAACGGATCGAGCGCCACGGCGCGGCGGATCAACTCCACCGCCTTCGCGCGATTCAGCAGGATACTCTCGATCGACGAGCACTCCTGTAGAATCGTGGCGGCGTTCGGCAGCTTCTGGAGTGAATCATTGCACGTGGCGCGAGCCTTGGCCCAGTCCATTTCCACGTCGCGATAATAGAGGATCAAAACCATGTGCGCTCGCGGCAGGCCGGGGTCCAATTCCAGGGCGCGCTTCACTTCCCGAAATGCGCGCGCTTTGTCTGGATTCCCGCCGACGATCAAAGTCGTGGCGATCCCGGCATGGGCTGGTGCGTACGATGGATCGGCCGTCGCAGCCTGCTGATACAAACGAAGCACTTCATCGAACGGCCCAGTCGAGTCTTTTTCCGCCAGCGCGCGCGCCTCGCGTGTGTACTCGTATGCTTGCGCTCGCTGCGGCGCGGTTCTTGCGTCGATTCCTTCGCGCCGCCCGGCGAGTTGGATGGCTAGTTTTCCGGCAACCGCTCGCGCGATTTGATCCTCCAACTGAAACAGGCCCATCCGTTCGCCTTCAAATGAACCGGACCAGATCGCCGTGCCGGTGGCGCCCTCGTACAGGCGGACAGTCACGCGCACTTGGTTCGCCTCCGCGCGAAGGCTTCCCAGAAGCAGCGCATCGACTCCCATCTGGCGGGCGGCCGCACGAAGATCCGGATTCTCGGCCGCTTTCCGCGCCGTCGTGCTGCCCACCACGCGCAAATCGCGGATGCGGGTCAGTTCGTCCTCAATCTGCTCTGTCAGTCCTTCGGTCAAATAGGAGAGGTCCTTCTTTTCAGACAGGTCGGAGAAGGGGAGCAAGGCGATCGAGTCGATCGGCACCACCTTCGCCGCCGGACGCGGACGGAACGCAATTACGGCGGCGAGCACGGCTATTCCGGCTAATGCGGCGGCAGCGATCAACCACCGATTCTTGTTGGCGGATTCGGGGGGTGGAGGCGGCTCTTTGACCACTTCGGGCTCTTCGCCGCGCCATTCGAAAGCGGGGACATAGGATCCCTTGGGGATGTCGATTCGAAGCGGGTCGCTGGCGCCCTCCGATTCATAATACTCGCGCAATCGCGATCTCAGCCGCGCCGCCTCCACGCGAACAATCGGGTCGGTTTTCGGATCGTAGCTGGCCTGACGCTCATAGACCTCCAATCCGATCGGCATTTCGCGCAAGGAGTCGTCATCTCCGGCCAGATGCCTTTCGACCACATGGCGAAGAAAACGGCTCTGGCGGTCCGCCTTTTTGAAGAGCGATGAGGCGAGAACCCTTTCCAGGCCTTTGACAATGTGTTCGTTCGTCGGGGACATTCGGGGTTAATCCGGACCTTTTCCGATTGGACGACTTCTCCTAACTATACAAGAACGCTACGTTACATCGGGGTAACTTACTCTGCGGTTGCGGGAAAGTTGCTTCTCAGAAGCGGCGAAATCGGGCAATCTGGGTCCCGTCGCGACGCAAATTTGGCCGCACGAGAAGACAAATGAAGCAATTCCACTTGGTCAGGTCATACGCCGATCCCGGATCGTCACTGGAGATCGGTAACGACAAGTTCACGCCCAGTGATTGGTTGGCCGACTTCTCGTCGCGACGGCGGGCCGGCATCGGAGGACCGGCTTGCGAAGCGATTCAAAGGACAAAAATGAAACCACTCACCTACTCCCTATTTTTCGGCGTGTGCTTGACGCTCGCCGCACTCTGTATGACCGCAACCCCCAGCTATGGACAGTTTTCCTCGCCTGTCACGGTGAAGAATACTCCCGCGCAGGCGGTTCCAACCAAGGACCAATACAACCTGGCATTAGCGACGCCGCTTAACCAGTCTGGACCGGTTAACTTCGGAGTCGGCATATTCACCGGGTCAACCAGCACTTTCACGGTGCCGGCGAATCAGAAGCTCGTCCTCACCTACCTGTCCGCGCTCTGTTCTTTTCAGGCGCCAACGGATGCGATCATCAGCCTGATTCTGAACGCAAGCCCGGCCGTATTCTTTACCACGCAGTCGAAGGCCGCACCGGGCAACGGTCCAACCGCGGTAGTCGGCATCGGAGGCACTCCGCTGCAAACCGTGATTGACCCAGGAACTCAGGTTCAGATTCAAGCGGATCGCACCGTAGCCACCGAAACAGGAACCTGCGGAATCGCTTTCAGCGCATATTTGGTCGCAGTCCCTTAGAGGAAAACACAATGAAAAAGACACTATTACTAACACTCTGTGCGGTCGTTTCGAGCGTAGCGGCTCAGGCGACCACGCTCTACACCATCGGGCCCGATCCGAGCACTTTCACGCCTGACCGATTCACCAAGATCAACACCGGCACGCAGGCTACGACACAAATGTTCAGCCTTGCCAACGGGACGCTGGGCTTCAACGGCGGCGTGGCCTACGATGCCGGATCAAACCTCTTTTACACCATGTCGAACGACAGCCAGGGCAACTCGCAACTCGAGTCGCTCTCGCTCGCAGGTCCGACATTCACGGGACTGCTTTCGCCAGGCACTGGATTCAACGGTGGCCTGACGTTTGACGGCGCCAATCACCGGCTTTACGCGGTTGAAAACGACGTAAACGGTGCATCCACCCTGTTCGCGATGCCGCCTACACTGGCAGGGTCGGCATCACCCGTTCTCTCTCTCGGCGTGGGCTTCACCGGCGGCCTGGCCTACGATTCGTTGAATGGCCTCCTCTACGCCATTTCCAATGACGGCAATGGAACCTCCACGCTGGAGCAGATCAACACTGCCGGCAATGGCAGCGTCACGCCGCTGGCGGTGATTCTGGGCTCGGGATTTCTGGGAGGTCTGGCCTTCGATCCCACCTCAAATCTGTTTTACGCCATCGGCAGCGACAACACCGGATTCTCCACGTTGTACAGCTTCAACCTGGCCTCGAATCATGCGTCGGCGCTGTTTGGGCTCGGCTTTGGATACATCAACGCGGGGCTCGCCATCGCGCCGGATATGAACGTCGGGCCCCCGGTTCCCGAGCCGTCGGCGCTGTCCTTCGCGGTGATCGGACTTGCCGCCGTCGGGATTGGCTCTTTGCGCCATCGAAACCGCTCTTCCCACACTTTGCGGCTGCTGTCAGAACAGCAGGACCGCCGTTAAGTCAACCAACATAACTCGAAAGGTTAAACACAATGAAAACACTCACTCGATTCTTGTCTTCCGGCGCGTGCCTGACGCTCGCCGCACTCTCTTTGTTCGCAATTCCGAGCTACGCGCAGTACTCGTCGCCGGTGAAAGTGGTCAACAGCGGCCCAGCGCAGGCGGTGCCGATCGTCAATTCGGCCCAACCCTTCACGGCGACGTGTCCCAATTTCACTACTTGCAATTTTCCGATTCCAAACGGAAAGCGCCTGGTGATCGAGAGCATCGCCGGCTTCGCCGAACTGGCGAACGGAGCCGCGCCGATTGTGGTTCTGGTCCACGCGACATTCGGTTCCGGCGAGCAACTCGGTGCGAGCGGGTGGACGCTAATCGTTCCCACGTCAACACAATCCTCCAATGGCATCTTCACGTTCATCGGCTTCAACCAGAAGACATATCTTCAGGCGGAGGCGACGAACGGGAACGGTAGTTTTGGCGGCATGATCACCATCACGAATAGCGGTGGAGACGCCAACTCGCAGTGCTCGACTACCGTCAGCGGCTACCTGATTTGATCTCCTGAAGCCCAGTGGGTGGCTCACCGCCAACAACGGCAGGTCACCCACGCGGCCGACGGCTCTCGCCGAAATTCGAAAGGAACAATCCATGACTCGCTTCCAGTTTTCCCGCACTCGCCTGACGCTCGCTGCGCTCGCATTGTGCGCCCTCCCCGGCTACGCGGAATCCTCGTTGCCAACGCATACCGGGGAGAATGCGGCGACGCAGCCGGTTCATCTGCGGAACTCCGTGACCTCTCTCGGTTTCGGGTTTGGCCCGATCCCCGCCGGCAAGCGCCTGGTAGTGGAATTCGTGGCGTTCGCTTGTTCCGGTCCGTTGGCGAGTTTCGCGATCGGCGATGGTATCGCGCAACTCCAGCTCTCTCCGGTGAGCGGAGATGGGCCGCACCTTGCACAGTTTTTGCGGCTGTACGTCGGTCCCGGACAAGTCCTCTCCGTGGTGGTCCCTCCGCAAATCGTGTGTGACGTCGACGTGATCGGACATTTCGTCAACGTCCCATAGGCGGCACGATGGACGATCGCCAGCGGAACTTGATTCGGGAAAGCTTCGAGCACGTGCGGCCATGCCAGCAGCAGGCGGGCGAACTGTTTTACCGGGAACTGTTCAGACTTGCACCGGGATTGATTCCGATGTTTGCAGAAGCCTCGCTGGAAGTGCAAAGCCATAAGCTGATGCAGTTGCTCGCGTATGTGGTGGACCATCTCGACTGCTGGCCGATCATCGGCACGGAAGTAGCGGCGTTGGGCGAGCGCCACACCGGCTACGGGGTGCGCTCCGATCATTACGCTCCGGTGGGAGCCGCGCTCATAGCTACGCTGAAGGCCGCCATCGGCGATGAGTTTTCGAGCGACGCCGAAGAGGCATGGACGGAGCTCTACACCGATCTATCGCTTGCCATGGAGAAAGGAGCCGTTAACACCGGCGAGAATCAAATGGATCCGTGAAGCCTGATGTGTCGCATTATCGGTAGCTTGCCTCGAGAGTCTTCATCGGCGTCAAAGGCGCTTTCGTCTGATCAAGAGAGGACTGATGCGATTCTCAATACCGCTAATTCTCGGCTATGGTCCAGATCAACACGGACACACCGCGGATGGCGGTAGTCAACGAATCTTGGATCGCTAACGGAACCGAAACTGGCGAAGACGAAGAAGAAACAAGGATGCGCACCTGGGCCACGGTCGTGCTGGACTGCGGAATCGTCTCGGTCGCAAGCACCTGGATGGGCAGATCGTAGCAGCACGGAATCGTCACACCCGGGCTCAGATCGGTTAGGGAAGTCGAGATGGAACCGGTCGCCAGTGCGGGGCTTGTGATTCCGATGGCGTTGAGAAAAACGGTTATAGTGGACCCCGAAGGTGCTGGATGGTCGCTGCCATTGGCTGTGCCGTCCTCGTTGATTGCGAGCGGTTGGATGCAGCGAACCGATGGAGCGCAGCCACTTACTCCGAAAAGCGGTCCGGCAAAATTCGCACCGGAAATAAGCAAGCTAGGCTGACGGGCGATCACGCCAAGGATGAATGATTCCGAAAACGGAGGATCGCCGAGTTGACCGGTCACCTGCATTGTCACTTCATTTCGCCCGGCGACTTCAAACGGAACTTGCAGATTAACCTGATCGCCGGACGCGTAGAGAATCGGCGCGGCGATTCCGTTGAAGGTCACGGTGATTCCGTTGAAGGATATCGGAGACGAGGCGGACGGTTGCGAATCCTGTGACGGCGAGAGTTTCGTTCCCCACAACGTGAGAAGCTGTCCTGGGGCGACGCGCACGAGGCGAGTGTTATCGGTATCGGTGATCGAGGCGACGCGCGGCGGATCGGATAAGGTGACCGCAGCGAGTTGCAGTACGATGATCGCCGATCCGTCCTTGCGCATCGCGAGAATATTCGAGTTTGGGTTGTTGACTGCGACCGGTAGCAGTTCCGTCGGCGAGAGCTTCACGCCGTCGGAGCTCAGCCGCGCCACGAATCCGGCACTCGGCTGTTGGCCCGGTTTGGGCCGTGAAGTGACCGGCGTGCTCCACAGTCCCGGCAAATCGGACGATTTCGCTGTTCCCTCCAACCAGGTCGACGATGCACCAGCGTCCATCGCGCTGCTGGACGTGCGCGAATGTTAGAGCCGCTACTTCGGATCGTCGCAGCCCGCAGCCCAAAAGAACTGCAAGAATTGCGCGATCGCGCAGGCCACGAACTGTCGAGATGTCGGGAGCGTTGAGAAGTGCCTGCGCCTGCCGTTGGGACAGCCAGTTTCCAACACGGATGCCGGTCGATTTCACGCTCTTCACGCGGCTGATCCCCTGCGCTAACTCGGGCGCGAGCAGGCCGTTGTCCGCTGCCTCGGCAGCTAGCTTGCGGATCGCCGACATTCTAATAATGATGGAGGACGAGCCGAGGCGGCGCTCTTCGAGGGATACCCGCCACGCGCTCACGGTCGCCTTGGTGAAGCCCGGCCGCGGAGCCTGCTGGAACCAGGCCGTGAACTCGTTTAGCGCCATATTGTAAACGCGCTTCGTGATCGGCGAGGAGACGCTGTCGAGCACCAGCGCTTTCAATTTCTGCCACTGCGCGATCTTTTCAACTGCAATCAATTCGTTCATTTTGTGTCCTGACAATGGGCATTATCGGTAGCCTCTGAACATTACCTCGGGAGTGCCAACACATCAAGCGAAATGCCGACTTCCTGGGCTTGTACGCCCGGCTTTGGACACGTTCTTTGAGCGCCGCGGAAGAGTGATAGCGTAGGGGAAGTGGCGTGGTTCTTATGCGCATCAATGCTGTAATACTCTTGCCGTGTGCCTTGGCCGCGCAGTCGAGTGCTCCGAGTCCTGAGGCGAATTTCGGCTTCAGTGAACAAGGTCCCCGGTACGGCGGAGAATACATTCTGAATGCTCCGTTTTCTGCAAAGCGCATCAAAGAGCATTCACAACTTCTGTCAAACGGCACACGGGTGACCCAGCCGACATCCACCACACTGATGTTCCGGGACGGTGCTGGAAAGACGCGCGCCGAGTGGCCGATCGCGATCGGCCCAATTGCTCGCTCAGGCACTCTGATCGTTCAAATCGAAGATCCTGGTATCGGTGTTGAGTACGTCGTCGATCACCAGCATCGGGTTACTCACCGCCTCGCGATAGCGCGAAAGAGGCCGACGTACGATCAAGGGCCTCCCGCCGTTTCAACGAATGCGAGTCGCTCCAATGAGGCGCAAGACCGGCCACGGTTTACGATCGAAGACCTAGGTACTCAAACGATTGAAGGGCTCCAGGCCAAGGGTTATCGAGAAACACGTATCGATCCCGCTGGGTCTAGTGGAAATGACGGGCCCGTCGCGACGATACGCGAGGTTTGGTGGTCCGCCGAACTGCGAATGAACATCGTTTTTAAGACCTCGAGCCCGGTCAGCGGAGAGGAGACGATCCGTTTCATCGACATCATCCTCGGAGAACCAGCGCCTTCACTATTCCAACCGCCCGCTGACTACAACCTGATTGAAGAGTCGGGCCCATTTGTGCTTCGTCTCAAGCTCTAGGCCGATCCATCTGTGGTTTTTAAGCTTAGGACTGATACGGGCATTAACGGGCATCAGGTGGCGTGACGCGAAGACGCTCGATGGCCGACGTTAGAGATAGACGGCAAATCCGAGCACGGCGCGCCGCCGACCCCCCGTGCGCAGAGCGGACGTTGACCCGCTCACGCTATTTCATAGCCCGCTCGTGAGGCATCCGAACCCACTGGTGATTTTCTCGTAGGCGTTTGGAAACGCCTGTGGTAATCGAGTAGGGATGTATTCTCCGATCAAAACCCTGATCGTCGACGATGAACCTATCGCGCGGCGGGTTTTGCGGCAGGAGCTCGATCTTATCCCCGGAATCCAGGTGGTCGGTGAGGCCGAGAACGGAAAAGACGCGTTGCAGCAGATCTCCGCGTTGCAGCCCGATCTTGTCTTCCTCGATCTCCAGATGCCCGGAATGGGCGGGTTCGAGATGGTCCGACATTTGAGCGGGACGCGCCTTCCAGTGATCGTCATTGTCACGGCATACAGCCAGCACGCCATTGACGCATTTGACGCAGGTGCGGTCGATTATCTGTTAAAGCCCGTGCGGTGTGAGCGTCTGCACAAGGCCATCGAACGGGCCAAAGGACTGCTCGGTAAGCCGCGAGAAATCGCACGCGACCTAGCCAAGATCTCCTCCGTTGCATTGGAGCCACCGAGTGCACTGGTCCCGCTGCAGAGACTGGTGGGCCGTATCGGGCGAGAGTATTTCCTCTTGGATATGGATGAGATCCTGGCCCTGCAAGCCGAAGGAGAAGTGGTGTGGATCATTACGGCAGCACGCAGATTCCTAGCCAGCCAGACGCTTCGCACGATCGAAAAGCGTTTGCATCCGTCCGCTTTCCAGCGCGTACACAGAAATGCCATTGTAAATCTAAAGCATGTTCGGAAGATGAGCGCCCTCACCAGCAATCGATGGCTGATGACACTGACGAACGACCTTGAGTTCGTGGTCAGCAAACGCCAAGCTCATGATGCGCGACGAATCCTGCAGTGCTGACTGGCCCGCTCACTCCATATTTTTGGCCGCTGATGGGATTTACCTACCCGCTGGCAAGAATGTTTTAGGGTTATAGAACCTGCCCCCGGATACTGAAGGGAATATGAGAACCCTTCTCGCATTG
>Ga0207118_1005_pt2 | contig 34059 bp, 44 predicted proteins | sample Alteio_BWMinHeat_42_FD_153507 | JGI IMG/M metagenome (GOLD analysis project Ga0207118, IMG submission 153507) | Enriched cells from forest soil in Barre Woods Harvard Forest LTER site, Petersham, Massachusetts, United States -... | ecosystem: Environmental > Terrestrial > Soil > Temperate forest >...
TAGAGATTTAGAATTTGATGAACATATTAGGCAAGTTATCTTTTCACCAAATGGCAAATATTTTGTTGTTCGTCTATCTGATGACATTATCAAAATATGGGATACAGATAATTGGGATGAAGTGCCAAGAGTGTTACTGGGTGAAGCAATTATTTGGCAGATTATCTTTTCGCCGGATGATAAATATCTTGCTGTTCGGTTATCTGATGGCACGATTAAACTATGGAATACGGCTAATTGGGACGAAATGCCAAGAGTGTTAGCGGGATGGGCATTTATGGGGAAGGCTATCTTTTCACCAGATGGCAAATATTTTGCTGTTTGGTTATATGATGACAATATCAAACTATGGAATACGGCTCATTGGGATGAAGTGCCAAGAGTGTTAGCGGGAGGGGCATCTGTTGGGGAGGCTATCTTTTCACCAGATGGCAAATACTTTGCTGCTGAGTTGCGTGACGGTATGATCAGAATATGGAATACATCTAGCTGGGAGGCCGCACCTAGAGATTTAGAATTTGATGAACATATTAGGCAAGTTATCTTTTCACCAAATGGCAAATATTTTGTTGTTCGTCTATCTGATGACATTATCAAAATATGGGATACAGATAATTGGGATGAAGTGCCAAGAGTGTTACTGGGTGAAGCAATTATTTGGCAGATTGTTTTTTCACCGGATGGTAAATATTTGGTTGCTTCATTAGATGATTACACTATAAAAATATGGAATACAAATAATTGGGATGAGATACCGAGAGTTGTGAAAGGAAAAGTAGGCTTAAATATTTGTCAGGTTGTTTTTTCGCCAGATGGTAAATATCTTGCTGTCATATTAGGAAGAGTAGCCATTAGAATATGGAGTATTGAGTTTATTGAAGCGCAATTCAGGCAGAAAGAGTTGGCGGAAGCGGCAAGAATAAGCAAAGCGAGAGCAGAAGCGGTAGAAGCGATGGCGAGAAATAGAGAAGAGCAAAGAGTGCGAGATGCAGAGGTAAATAGAGAGTTGGAAGAATTGGAGCAAGAATTGCAGGAGCGGCGGGATAGAGAAAAGAGACAAGGGGGAATGGGGATGGGATCGGCTTTTCCTGCGAATGATTAGTTGGTGGAGAGTGATATCTCTTTTGTGGCATAGCTTATCTCAAATTCTTTTGGCTTACGATTAAAATTCAAGCCGAGCTGTGCTGCGGTAGCGCGTACTTCGTGATTTGGATAGCCTAGTGAGTAAAGACGATTTTCTGGATGATAGCCGGTGATAGTAAGATATCCTGTTTGGAACATGAGTGCGGGTAATGGAATTGCGCCAACATCAAAAGCTTGTAAAATATTTTCATTGGTTTCTATTTTTTCAGGAGCCAGTGCGGTAATCCCCTGACTGCTGTATGCTTTTTTAAATTCTTCAATTAAAAAGCTTGGTGTTCCCGATTGAATCCAAAAGTTTTTAAAATCTTGCATGTTGATAGCATGCATCAGAGAAAATGGGTTGTATACGGCAGTGGTATCGGTGCCAAAATGATAGCCGTTATACCAATGTTTGATCTAATTTCGAAGTTCTTGATAAGAACTATGCTTGTTATCTGCCCATGTTTGAATATATGAAGCAAAATAATGGTCAACTTCTGTATCGGTATATCCGCAAATGGCTGAAAATTTATTGTTAAGGGTTATGATTTGCAAATTATTAAGACCAGAAAATAAACCTGCTTTGGCAAATGCGCTTACGCCAGTTATAAAGACGAATTGAATGTATTGATCAAGGCTTTTAATAGCGGCAAAAAAACTACGCAAGGTGTCGACTATTTCACTTGCTTGATCAGGTTTGTTGAAGCATTTTAATATTGGGCTATCATATTCATCAATAAGTACAGCTGCACGGCCAAATTTTTTGTGAAGCGCAGGAACTAAAGTTAGCAAGGCCAAATTGGGTCGATCAGGATTTAGCGTGAGTTGAAGATCATAAGCGTTGGCTGCTGCCTGCAGTAATGTACAGATACTGTGTTCTATCGCTTTGACCTCTATAAGAGAAAAATCTAGTGTAATGACTCCATATTTGTACCAATGATAATCATTTTTTTCTATCCAAAGATCTTTAAATAACAATTTATTGCTTTCTAATATTTCTTTCAAAGTAGAGATAAATAATGATTTTCCAAATCGGCGTGGTCGTGATAAAAAGAAGCGACGTCCGCCAGTAATGAGATTATAGGCATATTCTGTTTTATCGACATAGAGATAATTTGATTCTCGTAGCTCACGAAATGTGCTGATATCAAGGGGTAATTTTTGCAACATAGGGCGTTCACTTCTTATCTATTATATATTTTATTATTGCTTATTTAGCTTATCATATTTAAAAAATATTTATTTTTTCAATTAATTGCTGATATTTTGCGCAATTTGCATACGAATGAGTCACATCTCCTGGGCGTTTGGGGTTAAAAATAATAGCCCCGGTGTAACCAGGAGATTCTTTTTTTAGATTCTCGATCAATGATAAAAGTGTTGTACTGGTTCCCGTTGCGATATTAAAGATTTGTTCAGTTACCTGTTGTTGGTCGCGTTGTTGGTCACGTAATGCAAGCTTGAGATTAGCGTCAACAACTGTTTCGACCGGTACAAAGTCGCGAGTTTGCAGTCCATCGCCAAAAAGATGAATGGGAAGATTATGTTGTATATTGTGGCGAAATTTTGCGACAACTCCTGCATAGGGGCTTGTGTAATTTTGTCGCGTGCCATAGACATTAAAATAGCGTAAGCAGGTAGTGTTGAGTGCATAATTACGCGTATATTGGCTGCACAGAAGCTCGCCGATCTGTTTTGAATATCCGTAGGGTGATTGCGGATCGCAGGGTAGATTTTCGTGACAGGCTCCTTCATAATTGCCATACACTGCTGCTGATGATGAAAATATAAAGCGATCGACTGCGTTAATACGTGCTGCTTCGAGTACATTAATAGTGCCGGTTATATTTGTCGCGTAACATTCTGTTGGATTGATGATTGATTCTGGTACTGAAATAGATGCAGCGAGGTGAAAAATAATTTTTTTGTTTTTTGCTGCGCGTATGCACGCTTGCGGGTTAATGATTGTGTCTTGTATAAATGTTATTTGGTGTTTTATATCTTGTATGTTTTCGAGGGTGCCGGTTGAGAGGTTGTCTAAAACAGTTACTTGTGCGCCGAGAGATACTAATTTATGCGCAAGATGTGAGCCGATAAAGCCGCAGCCGCCGGTTATCAAAACGGGTATGTTTTTATAGTGATTGGTGCGTATAACTTGTTTCATATCGACTCCTGCGTGAGATTTGTTTTCTTATTCCGTGCATCCTCCCCTCGATAAACTCGGGGCGAACGGGGTCGAAGAACGCCGGGCTCTGCAGGATGAACGGAGGGGTGGTTAATCGTGTGTGCCGGTAAAATTGTGAGCGTGTCAGCGATTTTTTTGCCATCAAGAATAGCTTCCTGCATGCTCGAGTATTTCCATTCGCCATAGCGCCCCATAGAATAGATCGACTCTTGTTGCAAGCGGGTCAGTAGTTTTTGTAAATTTTGCTCTCGCCAAAAATTAAAAATCACGTAGGCATGGGGGATTGTGATTATTTTTTTTGTGATTATGTCTGAGTCGGCGATATTGAGTAATTTTTGTGTCGCTTGTATTGCTGTTGCAAGAGTGCGTTGAATATAGGCATGCGATTTGTTAAGATGGGCAAATTCGCCATAGAGTGAGCTGCAGTTCGCTGGCACTGAATTTGGCGACAGGTTGTGAGGGAACCCAAGACGGTAAAAGGGGTACTGTTTTTCGGGAAAATAAATCCAATGTTTGTCAGACAGATCGGGGCGATTAATACCGAGATTAAAATTAATAACTGAGTTGCACAGTAATTTATCGTGTGCGTGATTAAACGCAGTTGACGGGCGATCTTGAATGCAGTTAAGTAGCTGCGTGAGGGGGATCGTGCTGATCAGTTGATCATATGACTCAGTGTGTCCGTTGGTGAATATTACTGTTTTATTTTTTATGTCTATTGTTTGCACGCAATAATTGGTTTGTAGAGGTGCGCTTATTGATTGTGCAAGTTTGTTTACCCAGGAGATTATACCTCCGGATTTGGGATAAAAAAATTGGCTGTTATAACCAATATTTTTTTCTATGTGTGGAGCAAGGGCGCCGTGTAATATCTGATCAAGCGTGGTGCTGGGTACAAATCGTCCGGTCCAGCTTGCGGTGATTTTGCGTGGATCGTAGGCGAATATTTTTTGCTGATAGGGGGAGAAAAAATGGTTTGCAAATCCGGTACCGAAATGTTGCAAAACCCATTGATAAAAGTTTTTTGGTTTTTGTTTGCTATTTTTTCTGTTGATATACCCATTAATGCAATCGATTATAATTTGTGGGGGAAGCCCATGGAGATGCATTTGGTAGGGATAGGGGGTGTAGGTATCATGTGAATAGACAAATGATTTTCTGGTGATCGCATGAAAATTATCAAATCCAAAAATATCGGTCAGCAGTTGCTGAAAATAAGGGTCGTTGACGTGCAATAAGTGACCGGTAAAATCGAAAGTAAAGCCATCTTGCTGCACTGATCGGCATAACCCGCCAATTTCAGCCTCTTTTTCAAAAATTTTGAATGAATAAAATTCTTTTTTTTCAAGATGATATGCAGCCGATAGGCCGGTTAATCCCGCGCCAATGATAACGATTTTTGTCACAGTATGTTCCCATACGCTTTGTGTTGTACAATTTTTGCACGTGCTGGGCATAGTTATAGAATGAATGTGAAAAAAAGTCTAGGAGATAATCTCAGTGATTAAGCCTGTAGGTGAATCAAGCCGCAAGCAAAGGCGATTGTTGTCGGTGCATTCTTTAAATTGTTCAGGAAGGCGTTGACGGTCAATCGTAAAGTGTCCCTGTTTGACAATTGGCTCCAGCTCTTGTGGAATAGTTAAAACTAGATAAAAAGTGTTTACAAATCCGAGTGTTTGTTGCTCATCAAATTTTAACAATAATGTTTGTTCTGTTTTATTCCATACACTATCACAAATCAAATTATCTTCGATGGGCATAAAATCTTGGTCATTATTTTTTGTGTACAAAGATCCGATAAGATTATCAAGCGGTGAGCCATGCCAATGTAAATATAAACGATTAAGTTCAACCGGCTCTTTTGCTTTTTTTTTGAAAGTAATACTGCCAACGAGGATCCATTTGCCACCAAATCGATCACATTTTTGACTATCGCAATCAAGATCGTGCCAAGTCGATTTGATAATGAGTTGGAATTTTTCTGGTTCAAGAGATGCGGACAGTTTAACTGAGCATAGTACGTTTATGACGCATATGAAAAATATGATTATGAAAAATAGGTGCTTCATCTATTACTCCATTATAAGAGATTATAGGTAAGATAGTATATTTGGTTTGACTATAGCAATATCTTTCGTGATTAGTGAAGTACTTGTGTTAAAAAAGCTAAAAAAGATTATCTCTGCTCTGCTGGCTCTGTCTGCTTTGCTTGTTCTGCCTGGCATCGATAGATAAGATCGGTCTGTTGTTGTAGTGTTTTGAACATTTCTTGTGCCAATGGGGTATCAGCAGCAGATGCCGATACGCATTTTATTGTCAATGCGCTGTGCCATGCTGCAAGGGATGTTGATAAATTTGCAAGTGATTGCATGCTATGTTTTTGAGATGCGCATGGTCCGTCGTGACTTGGACCCGGTTGAAGATTGTTTATTCGTAATTCGTTCTGTGGTGTTTTGTAAACATGGGGATAGAGGTTATTCAGCATTTGTATTTCTCGCTGGATATGCAGCGCAAAACTTTCACAAGCTGCTTCTCTTGTCGGCTCGGCTGGGAAAAGAATAGTGGCGTGTAGCATGCAAAAAGATAAAAAGAAATAATGTAGTTTTACCATAAAATCGCTCCCATATTTTTAATTATAATACAGAGTATATAAATATTATGGGCTGGTAAGCAACTGGTGCTTACACATGTATATAATTACAGGAGAAAATTGATTTAAATTGAATAGAGGATTCTTGACAAAGGATCTATAATCATAGTATTACTAGTCGCGTGTTAATAAACAAAAGCAGTTGATTAATAATTGATATATTTTTGGTTGAAAAGGAACAATAATGCTAAATGCTATAGAGTTTATTACCGAAAAAAAGAAGGGGGGAATGATAGAGATTCCTGAGGAATATGCTGATGAGGTGTCAGGGGAATTTCGTGTTATTCTGATTCTCACCGCGAAGCCTAAGAAAAAAGCTACTCGCAAAAGAGTTTTTAAGGCGCTAAAGTTGGATACTAAGGGATTTAAGTTTAATCGCGATGAAATTTATGATGAATAAAATATTCTTAGATTCAAATGTGTTAATTTATCTTTATACGTCCAATGAACCTCATAAAATTCAAGCGATTAAAAATATAGTAGACGAATATGAAAATATTAGTATCAGCACTCAAGTTTTATTTGAATTTAGTCATGTAGTGCATAGAAAATTAAAATATGATTATAGAGCTATAGAAAAGGCTTTAGAAGAATTTCATGAAGCATTCGATATTGTAGTTATTACATATGAAATGATGCGAAACGCTTTAAAAATAGCAGACAAATATGGTTATTCTTTTCCAGTCTGTGCCAAGATGGCATATTGCGGGAAATGGCCACTTCGCCTTATGACCCTTATAAATTATTCAGTTTAATGAAAAGTGAGCAATAGAGTTGCAGAGTGTGATTGCATCAAAATTTAATCAAGAGGTTGCATATGTATCTATTATTAAGTCGGCAATGTTCTGAAAATCATATTCCAAATGAGATAACAAAAAAAGCAATTGAGAGCGTGAAGGCGAACAGGGGTTTAAAAAAAGCAGTCACAGTAGAAGAGCTTTTTAAAAAATTGAGTTGATATTATGACTAAGGTAGCAAAGAAAAAAGTAGAATCGACATTTGAAAAATTCATGAAAAAAAAGACACCTGCGCAGAGAAAGAAGTATGAAGAAGGTTATCAAGATTTTATACTTTCTGAGATGATTCTTGCTGCGATGGAAGAAGATGATGTATTGGTAAGAAGATTGGCAAAAATTGCAAAATTATATTTTTAATTTTTTTCATAATATTTTTGCACTATTCCAAGATCAGGATAGGTAATCGTATCAAGTAATTTTAAGTTAGTTGCGTGAAAGATTTGTGTTGGTAACGCAATGCCCTCTTGTAGTTTTTCCGGCAAAATCGTTAAAATATATTCGTCAATTGCATTGCAATCTTCAAATGACTGAACAAGCTGAGCACCGCCCATAAGCCACAAACGTTTAATGCCCAATTTTTTCATGCGATCAAGAAATGTTGGAATATCGGTATCAACTACTATTTCGATATCGTTATTTGCAGCATGCGTTTGTTTATCGGCAAATATGTAACTTTTTTTGCCTGGATATGGCCAAGGGCCAAAAGTAAGAACCTGTTCGTAAGTATTTTTGCCAAATACGAGTGCATCGATAGATTCATAAAATTTTTTATAACCGCAATCCTCGGTTCCCGTGCCATCACCATATTTTTCAAGCCAAGAAACGCTTCCATTTTTATCGGCGATAAAACCATCTGCACTCACTGCGATATATAAAATTACTTTCATGTTTATTCTATTTCCAGAGCATTAAGATAAATATCAAGAGAGTTTTCGACTGCTTTTATAATTAAATTTAAATAATCGTTGATTGATCCGCCGGTCTGGGACTGTTCCAATGCATTAATATAATGAGCTCGCTCTGATAGGGGGATAATTGCTGGCGGGTAGCCGTGCATCAGCAAAATCAGATTCATGAGAAGTCGTGCGGTGCGGCCATTGCCATCAACAAAGGGGTGGATGGTGACCAATTTGTAATGAGCTTGAGCGGCTAATTCGACCGGATGAACTTTTGTATTGTTGAGCCAGTCAATAAATTGTGTCATCAGTTCTGGAACTTTAAGTGGATTTGGTAACACTGTCCGTGATCCTGCTATGCGTACTGCGCAATTTCTATAATGACCAGCGTTTGCGTCGTCAATATTTTTTAAGATAATATCGTGAATATGCACAATATCTTTTTCGGTGATTGCTGCTGGACTTTGTTTGACAAAATTCATAATGTAATCAAATGCTTTTGCATGATTTGTTGCTTCCAGATGTTCTTGGAGCGTTTTGCCGCCAATCGTCACCCCTTTTTCTAACACGAGAGCAGTTTCAGACGCAGTCAGCGTATTGCCTTCCAAAGCATTGCTGGTATACGTAAGTTCGACCCGAAACCATTCATTCAAATTGTTGATGAGTTCTTTGGGCAACGGGCGTAGTGCATCAAGCTGTTCTTTTTTTTGCGTAACGATATTGTAATTTACTATTGGTTGCTGGTGAGTCATATTTTTCATATCCTTGCTGAAGTAAACTCCATAGGAAATGTATGCTTATCTTTTGTCACAACTAATGAGCATCCGAGTTCCTGCAAAATTTTAAAAAAACTTTGTGTAGAAATATTTTGTTTTGCACCAGGTCGTATTTTTTGAGTTACAGCAGTTGAGATTCCTGCTGCTTTTGCTAGTTCACGAACAGCAATGGCATCATTTTTTATTATTGCAATTAAAAGTTCTGATAATAAAAAATCGTGATATCCTTCATCATATTTTGCTTTTTGCGTCTTGGTCATTGATTTAATGAACTGATCATGAGTGGTTGCTATTTTTTTTTTAACTATTTTTTTTTTATTCATAATAGATATCTCCCTTAACTCTTTTTATATAATCAGCTTTATATTTTAAAGCTCTCTCTTTTTCTTTTATGGGCAATTTATCTGTTTTTTTCTCAAATGCATTAGTAACAATTATTTTTGAGCCGGTGAAAAAGAAACATAAAAATCTATCAGGAGATGGTTTAAATGCATATATTTGATCTCCTTCATTGCGAAATTTTTGTTCGTTTTGAAGCTTTCCGCTATCACCCATATATCTTATTAAATAATCTATTTTTCGCTTTCTATCAAATGATAATTCTTCTCAATCTCGTTTATCTTTTGAATATTAAGAATATACTCTATATAAAATACTACATTAATAGCGCAATGATCAAATTATTCAGTATGAAATGCATGATTTTGCTATAAAATATAACTAATCAAGAGGTTGTGTATGTATCTATTAATAAAAGGGATGATGGTTGGTTTTTCAATCGCCGCGCCGGTTGGTGCTATTGGATTTTTGTGTATTCAGCAAACATTAAAAGGAGGCATCTTTCTTGGTGTTGCTTGCGGGTTGGGCGCAGCAACTGCTGATATGATGTATGGTATTTTGGTGGCGCTTGGTTTGCAAGCTTTGCAGACGATATTACTGAGCTATCGAGTGCCATTAACGCTATTTGGTGGATTGTTTTTGTGTTATCTGGGTGCAAGAAAATTTTTCGTAGTAACGCGATTATCGAGCGAGCGTGAGCCGGTTAATGATGGGTTGCTCAAAGCATATGTAACAACATTTTTTCTAACGCTTACTAATCCGGCAACTATTTTAGATTTTACGGCACTTTTTACGGGTCTTAATATCGACATGAGCGGCTATGCTGAATCGTTTAGTTTTGTTGGCGGTGTGTTTGCTGGCTCTGCTCTTTGGTGGTTATTATTATGTGGTATAGTGGGGATGTTTAGAAAAAAAGTTTCAGCGCAGGTTTTGCAATATATTAATTATTTTGCAGGAGCAGCAATTATACTTTTTGGTCTTTATGCACTGAGTGCATTGGTGCGATGAGAGAGATTATTATTAAGATAGTAAACAAAAAAACAGACAAGTGAGGATCACAATGAAAAACAATAAAAATGTGTTATTTGCGGGACTATTGATATTGATTGGTTGCAGTAATTTGATTGGGGCAGCTGAAAGAGGTCAGAATTCAGTGGATGATCTGTCGAAACAATTGTTACGTGCCGCTAAAGACGGAAATTCAGGTGCTGTTAGAGGATTGCTTGCTGCAAATGCGAACATGGAGACTGCTAATAAATGGGGCGAAACTCCATTGATCGTGGCAGCTGCACGTGGAGAGTTAGATGTTGTTAGAGGATTGCTTGCTGCAAAAGCGAACATGGATACTGCTGATGACTGGGGCAACACCCCATTTCACCATGCAGCTAAGGGTGGATATGTTGATGTTGTGAGGGAATTAATTGCTGCAAAAGCGAACATGGATATTGTTAACAAATGTGATTTTACTGCATTGCTCAAGGCAGTTTTACATGAAAAATTAGATGTTGTGAAAGCATTACTTGCTGCAAACGCAAATGTGGATACTGATGACGGATGTGGACACACTCCATTGATTGGCGCAATTGTGGGAAACAATTTGAATGTTGTTAGAGCATTGCTTGATGCAAGAGCTAATCTTTCAACTCAAAATAATGATGGGAAAACTCCATTTGAGATTGCAGAAAAAATAGGCCATGCGGGGATAATACAGATATTGCGAGAAGCGCTAGCAACGCGAGAAAGAGAGCTGGAGGCTGATCGTGAATACCTTCTTACTGGTCCGCTTGCTCTTGTACCTTTATGTGGCATATTCAAAGATTATCTTATTAGAGAAAAATAAAATATAAAGTTGGTCAAACAAAAAACAGATAAGTGAGGATTGTGCGATGAAAAATAATAAAAATGTGTTACTCATATCACTTTTGCTTTATGCCGTTCCGGTGCCAGCTGCGCAGGATTCAGCTGAGCTTTCTAAGCATATATCGGGTGTGTGTAGTGGGCGAGTTCATAAAAAACTGTATGAGCAAGGGCCGGTAGTGCGAATGAATTTTATTGATAATGATCGACTGAAGGTTGTTTGGTCAACTGGCGCTGCGCGGATGATTGAAATTCCTTCGGGAAAAGAGTGTGACAGCGATCACTGTTGTGAGGTGTATCGTGAGTTCGAAAAGAGCATTCCTCGTGGTTGGCGACCAGGGAATGACTTTGCAGTTTCGATTTCAATGCACCTTGTTAATCATGAGGCAATTTCGCCAAATGGACTTTGGACAGCTCAAGTTGATTATGATGAGAGGAATGAAGAACGAGTTGTGAGAGGAGCATTCGATCCGCGCAATGTTATTCGTCATTCTTATTTGTTTGATGGTCATCGCAGGAGAATAATTAGGTTATTGAAAAATCACGTAGATGTTGCAGAGCAGGAACAAGAGCGAAAAGATGGGAAAGAATAATGGTAAAATTAGAAAATTTTGATGATCTTTTTGTTGGTAATCCAGTAGATATTGAAAAAAATTTGAGTGAGCTTTTGCCGCAGGCAGCAGCATTAAAAAATAAATCGATTTATTTACAAATTTTATCGCAAATTGCTTTGGCGCAGGCTATGCAACAAAAATTTGACCAAGCCCATGCGACGCTTGATAAAGCAGAGGCGGGTCTTACGCCTGAGTATGCAGAAGCGCGTGTGAGAATCTTGCTGGAGCGTGGACGCATATTCCATCAAGCAGGTGATTTCGAGAAAGCGCTGCCCTATTTTGAGCAATCATACGAGTTGAGTAAGCAGCATGGTTTTGATTTTCATACCATTAACGCTGCCCATATGATCCCCTTTGTCGCAAAAGAGGCGCATGAAAAGATTGCTTGGAATCAAAAATTGATTGATCTTGCCAGCGCATCAACTGATGCACGCGCGCGGTCATGGCTTGGCTCGTTGTATAATGCTCTTGCTCATCATTATATGGAGGCACACCGATATAACGAAGCGCTTGCAGCGTATCAAGCATGTTTGAAACATGGGCAGGAGCGTGGCGATGCAATGATTATTCGCGGTGCCAAATGGGGAGCTGGTCGAGCATTGCGTTTGCTCCATCGTTTCGACGAAGCGCTTGCTTTGCAACAGCAGTTACTTGCAGCATATGATGATATTGCGCGCAATATTACTGTGCCATCTGATGCGTTGACGCTGGCGACTGGTCGTGGCATGGTGTATGAAGAGTTAGCAGAGAATTATTTAGCGCTGATGCAACAATCTGCTGCGCGTGCCCACCAAGATCTTTCGCAAAATCCTTGGTTTGCTCAGTTAGATCCGCAAAAATTTGAGAGAATGCAATTAATGCAAAGTTTTTTAAATCAATAATAGGAAGCTTGGTGGAATGAAGTTGTGCTTGGCAAGATAGCTAATTTCTTTTATCATGTATCAAGATGATGATGGTGGGGGCCCATAGCTCAGTTGGTCAGAGCAATCGGCTCATAACCGAGAGGTCCCAGGTTCAAGTCCTGGTGGGCCCACCAGAATGTATCAAGGTGAAAGGTGATTTTTACAAGCGCATATTTTCCTTTCAAGGAGGGTTTTAAAGTGGACAAAACACCATTTCAGAAGTTTATCGAGCTGATCGATTTTGATCAGCATATTGCATCGCTTGAGTCTCAGCTCAAGCAGGTTACTCAAGAGATTGGTACTTTAGAATCTCAAGAAGCTGATCAGGTAAGAAAATTAGAACTATTACGGCGTGCTGTATATGATGCCCAAAAAGCAGTTGATGCAAGAGAGCTTGAAATGAAAGCGCTTGACGCTGCTGATCAGGAAAAGAAGGAACGGGTTAAGCTGGTAACAGATCATAAAGAATACAAATCGCTGAAAGTTGAGATTGAGCGAGTGCATCAAAAACAGCATACTTTAGAGCAAGAATTATTGGGTGCTTGGAAGCAGCTGGAGTCGGCTCAAAAAACATATGAAGAAAAAACAAAAGAGATGCAGAGTCAGTCTGCTGCATTGCAAAGCAGTATCCAAGAAAAAAAGTTGGCAATCGAAAAGTTAAAGCTGTCTATTCAGGATCAATCGTCGGTGCGTCCGGCAAAACAGGCCACTATTCCTGCTGAATGGTTGGAAAAGTATATGATGATGCGCTCACAAGTCCAAGATCCGGTTGTTCCCGTGGAAAATGGTAGCTGTAGTGCCTGTTTTTACAAAGTAACTGAAAATGATATGCAGCAGTTGCGTCGTAATAAGTTGATGCAGTGCAAAGATTGTTATCGCTTTTTATATATGAAAACAGCGCATGAGCCCGAAGAAAAAAGCTAAAATCGTATGAATCAATTTGCTGATAATCAAGCCTACTGGAAAATTTTTGTTGATGGTGCATCGCGTAATAATCCGGGAGCTTCCGGTGCTGGTATTTATATAATTAAAAATGATCGAGTCGTTGAAAAATTGGGTTATTATCTTGGTATTAAAACCAATAATCAGGCTGAGTATTTGGCTTTGATTATTGGTCTTCTTTTTTTGAAAGAAAAAATTGCTCCGCAAGATCTGGTTATGATCTACTCAGATTCGCAATTATTGGTGCGGCAAATCGAAGGAGCATACAAAGTACGAAATCCATTATTGCTCCCATTATATGGCGTTGTTAAAAAGCTGCTGGTACCTATGAAATATGATATTGCTCATGTCATGCGAGAGGATAATAGTAATGCAGATGCGTTGGCCAATTTGGGTATTGATAAAAAAATTCTTCTTAAATCTGCAGAAGTTGATTTTCTTCATGAACATGAAATTCTTGTCTATTAATTTGTTTTTTTGGTATCTGTTTTGCATGCTTTTTTGTTTTGTTCCCGTGCACCCTGCGGGTGCTGGGACCAGCTGCGTAAGCAGCTCTAAAGTTACTGTCTCTACGCTTGGTGACTTGCCAAAGAAAAAAACAATCCAGCCAGGTATTATCGCTCTATCAGTTAAAAATAATCAGTTATTTATTAATGGTTTAAATACACACGTTACCCAGGTGCAGATGACGCCAGATACGGGAAGTCTGGAAATTGATGGACAATTGTATAGTAACGTACTGATACAGGTTGATAATGGACAGTGTTGCGTGTCAGGTGAGAGACAAAGCGCGAGTAGTGACGAAATATTAGAGAATTTTAAAAAAGAACATACTTATTGTGTGCGTGTTTTATTGGATGAAAAAAATAAAAAGGGTGACGTTGATTGGTGTATTTCCTGTCCCGATGGTTTTGTGATTAAAGATCCGTCTCGTGCAAAAAATATTTTTGTGCATGAGTCAGATTTGGTAATCAATAGTACTGATGCATCGATTATAATTAATGGTAAAAAATATATGCATGCGCAGGTGTGCATAGCCCCGCAAAAGGGACATATTTATTTTAACAATCAAGAATATGCGGGTACTTTTTCTAGTATACTCTACAAAAATCAGCGCTTATTAGTTAATACGCTTGGCTTAGAAGATTATGTATGCTCAGTTTTAAGTTCAGAAAGTTGGCCAGGCTGGCCGCTTGAAGTGAACAAAGTATTTGCGATCGCTTCACGGAGCTATGTTCTTGCGATGGTGATTCGTTCCCAGGCGAGTAAGTTGCCCTATCATATAAAAAATACAAAAGTGCATCAGACCTATGAAGGGACGCATACGAATGAAATGCTGAAAACCGCTGTCGATGAAACGCGCGGCGTGTTTCTTTCATATGATAACAAACCGATTCTTGCCATGTTCGACTCTTGCTGCGGCGGGGTGATTACGGCCAATATTGCTGATTTTGATTTTGAAAAAGCGCCTTATTTAGCACGTAATTACCCGTGCGTTTATTGTAAGCCATGTTCTATTTATCAATGGGAGACAGAATATTCGTTGCGTGATTTAACGCAGCGTATTGGCGCACCATTTTCGGCAAAAAATAAAATAAAGCAGATTAAAATAGTAAAAAAAGATGATGCCGGGTTGGTTTCTAAAATTAACGTGAAAAGCGGGAAAAACTCGGTTAATCTGACGGGAAAAAAATTGTACTCATTATTGAGCGGCGTAAAAAGTTTTTGTTTTACTGTTGTTAAAAAAGAAAATAGTGTTGTGTTTAAGGGGCGTGGGTATGGGCATCATATCGGTTTGTGCCAGTGGGGAGCGCGGGAGATGGTTCGTGCGGGTAAGACATATAAAGAGATTTTAAAATTTTATTATCCCGGAACGGTATTCTCTCATTTGACGTAACAGGATAGTTGGAGTTAATTATGCCAGGATATAAAAAGCATTTATTCGGCGGCGCCTGTTTTTATGCAATTATTATTTATGTGTTGCGTGCGAGCAAAGCGTGCAATCCATCACTTTCTACGCTGTTAGAATGGCTCGCTTGGACGCTAGCAGGCTCGTTGTTTCCCGATGTTGATATCAAAAGCAAGGGACAAAAATTATTTTACTCGTTACTATTTTTAGTTCTTATTGCGCTTGCGCTGTTTGAACGTTTTAAACTTATCGCGATACTCAGTTGTTGTTGCATGACGCCACTATTGGTGCATCACCGCGGTTTGTTTCATCGTATTTGGTTTATTGTTGGCTTGCCATTATTACTCGCTTCGCTTGCTGGTAATTGGATGCCAGCGTACAAAAATGCATTTTTATATGATGCGCTCTTTTTTATTCTTGGCGCTGTTTCCCATCTTTGGCTTGATCTTGGTGTATTTCGTATGTTTCGGTTATAACCGGTAATTTATGATATTTCGTTAGGAGCTCCGCCTAAGTCAGTTATTTCGTTTTCTGAAAGTCGGCGATTGATTTCTCGTTGTCTGCCATTAATTTCATCGTAATTGTCGTTGAATGATGCGGTATTTAGGCAATCTGTAATCGTATCAAGTATCCCTTGTGCTGCAGGTAGGTTGTTTTGCAGCAAATGTATATCTAATTGTGTAAATCTATAGCCCATTAATCGAGCGAATTTTGCTTTCGCTTTCAACCGATTCCCCAATTTTTCTTCGGGGGCCATTTCAGCTTTTAATTGATCTACTTCGTCGATATCGCGTTCCATGATGGTTAATGCATTGTTGTATGCGTCGCTTGTGCGTATTCGTTTATCAAATCTAGATAACAGCAGAATTTGATGAGCCGGTGTTGTTGCACGACTGCTTTGCAGATCTTGTATGGTGTCGAACTTTACTGCTGCACCCGTTAAATTACTGCCCATTAAAATTAATATTATTGCTGTAAGTGATATATTTTTGTTCTTGTTCATAATGATGCTTTTTGTTTTGTTTGTTTTATGTTTATTGTATCCATTGGAAAAAGCGGTTCCACCGCAGGCGGCTCCAAAAATCGATCGGATGTGTAATTAAATCTATGATCCACCAGGATTCATTGCTATCAATTGACCAGATTCGAAAGACAATTTTACCATGAATGAGGCGTCGATCAATAGGGCCAAATACGCGCGAATCGGCACTGCCACGGCGATTGTCACCCATGCCCCAATATTGATTTTCCCCCAAGACGATATCAAACTCGTCTGATTTAGTTGGCTTGTTTGGTTCCATTAATAATCGACCCTCTTTGGTGCGTGTATATTCACTGGTAATGTTCATGTTGCTGTCAGGATGCCAGGGATTGGTAACGCGATAAAATTGTTGTGCAGTATCGGATACTGCTGGATCATAGGATCGCCAGGTAATTTTATCTCCCAACACGACTGCCATGATAGGATATTTATTGAGATACGGTTCATCCAGTTTTTTGTCATTCAGGTACACAACTGGCTTGCCATCTTCTATTACTCCTTTGACATGATCTCCCGGAATGCCAATAATTCGTTTTGTAAAATTGGTTGGACCGAATGGCCAAATTGGCCAGCCAACATATTCTTGATAAAGACGCACCGGGTAACAAGATGAGTATACAAATGTTGGATCGTTCATTGATATGTAATCGTTGCGCTGTGGATCACTGAACAAATAGGTAAATTTGTTAGCAAAAAACCGTTCGCCAACCAACATGGTAGTCTCTGCCGATTCAGTTGGCACCTGATATAAGCCAAAACCAAATGTTCTAATAAGAAAGACGATTGATAATAATAAAGCACATTCTTTGATTACTGCTGGCCAACTTTGACTTGTATTAATTTGTTGATTATTCATAAAATCCTATTTTTTTCTTTCTTCTTTCGCTATTTTTTCATCAAGAGATGCTTTTTGTCTTTTTGCTTCCGATTTTTTTGTTATATTTTAAATACTTATACGATAAACTGATTTTGTTTGTTTAGCAATACAGTCTTTTTATGATAATATACACAGCTGTTTATGATATTTCAGATAACAAAAATAAGAAACAAATTTAGGAGTTTGTTCTATGAAATCAAAACCAGGTGCCATTTTTATCGCATGTATTATCAGTCTCGCCACACCGTTACATTTTTATGCAGCAGAAGAAGTAGCAAAGCCTACTTTTGGACAAGCAAAAGCGTTGATGACGCAAGCGGTGATCAAGACTCCCAAGGGTTTCCGGTTTGTTGCTGAGTCATATCAGTTGGAACCAGAGGAGAAAGTGTGGTGTATCACCGGTCAAAATTGTGAAGATGGTAGTTTGCATGTAATTATGGATGCTGCGTTTCCTGCAAAAGAAGTGCCATGCTATTTTTCATCATGCCTGGTAGAGAAGCAGAAATATTTGAAGTCTGTTGTTGGCAAGAAAGAAAATAGAACATTTCTTGTGCCAAGTTTGCAAGAATTAATATGGTTGGCGACGGAATAATTGAAAAACAACATGAAAGGTACAAAATGAGAAAGCGGATTTTTGGATTTGGATTTATTGCGTCAGTATTATTATCAGGTGCTTTTTGTTATAGCGCTGCGCTAGATTTGCCTATGGTAACAGAAAATAGACGCGACTTGGAATATGATAAGAAATTTTTGACAGAACGGATGAGCGCTTTAAATACGCAGCTTGAGACACTTGTTGCAGACTATAAGCGCGCTCCTAATGATTCGTTCTTTTATAATGAATTAAGGCAAGTGAGAACAGAGATCGATAATACGCGGGGACATCTTGCTGGTGTAGAAAAAAAATTATTGGAATTAGGAAGAAGTAACACTGTACCTGAGCCTGTCCAGAATTTGGCGCAAGTTGGATTGCCGGTATCAGTTGAACAAAAAGAGAGTGAAAAAAAAGAAGAAGAATCAGCGCCTCAGCATGAATCAAAACGAGAATGGTCAAAGCGTTTTCGTGCACAAAAAGAGGCTGCTCGCAATATCGTTACCGCATTGGCTCGGGGAGGAGAGTCAGAGGAGCAGATACTGGTATGATTAAATGCTGCACGTGCAGCAGAAGCACAGAAGGTGGAACGATTGGTTGCACTTTATGCATCGACGCAGCAAGAAGTGACGGAACGCTCATTTATGGAGCGAGTATATGAGAAGCGGGAGCAGCGTGCGATCGCGTTGCAACATAGAACAGAAGCTGCTGCACGAGAGGCGCTTATGAGATTGCGATATGAATCGCCTAACTATGGACCGGGAAATCGTCAACCGTCGGGTAATGCTTCTCCTGATTTATTTGAGAGGCATGCGGTAGGGCATGAACGAAGCGGTAAAACTGAGCGCTCGAAATATTCTATGGAAGATTATGAGAATGAACAACTTAAAATGGCATTGCGTTTGAGTTTGGAGGATGGGCCGGGATGAACTATGGTGAGTAGTAGAGTGTAGTGTAAAAGAGTAAAGAAGGAGGGGTAGAGTGAAGAAGCAGATTTTAATAACGGTATATATGTCGTTATTGTCACTTGAGGGTTATTCTTACGGAGCCTGTCCGAATGATTTACGTGAGCAGTTGCAATTGTTTAAGAAGCATATGGGTATACTGTCTGCTAAGCGAGAGCAATTTGTTAAAGAACGTGGGATTACTGAAACAGATTGTTTTTATATAACAGAAGTAATAAATATGGATAGTTGCATGCGGGCGCTTCAGGCGAAAATAGATGAGGTTGCTGAGTTGGTATTGCTTTCGCCTGTTAAAAGAAAGTCGTTTGAATGGCCAAAATGTATGGGTCGGAATCGATTGACCAAAGCGGGAATGTCAGCATACCATAGTGATAGCGGAAAATGGCACAACCCATCGTTGTTGCAATCGGTGCAACCATCATCACCTAAACCGATTCCTAAGCTGGCGTCTCAATTGGTCTCTCAGTCGACACCGACACCGCAATCAGTACCAACTCTCAAGCGCACGCAGAGTGGTATTATTCAGCCTATTCCGAGCGAACCTGTGCATTATCATAATTGGTATGCAAATGCAGCTGCAACATCAACGTTATCGAGAGCTTTATTGAGTGCATCATCATTATCAACATCATCTAGACGTGAACAAACTGATGCCACTGACCATGGAGATCTTCGTGTCACGGGCAATGAGCCACAATTATTATTGAATGCGATGCAGGGGTGGTCAACAGGAGGCGCATTGTGATCAGCCAGGGTGAAATAAATACATCCAATTTTCTAAAACATGTAAAAAACCTGCGATAACTAGACCGTTCGCCCAGAGTTTGTCGATGGGTGGGCAGAACAAGAGATATTCACCCTAACGTTTATTATTTATTATTTATGTTTTTGGTTGTGTGATTGCCGAAACAGCATAAATAGCGAGGAGGCTGGCGCAAAATCCGGGAATCAATGGTAAAATTGATGTATTAATTAATGGCCAGAGGGCGGCGGTTACACCACCGGTAATAATGCCGGCGATAGCGCCAGAGCGGGTGCAGGTTTTGCTGTAGAGGGTGACTAATAATACGGGGCCGACGGTGCTCCCCAGTCCTGACCAGGCATAATTTACTAATAAGTATACTGATTCTTGACTGCTGTACACAAGTATAATGGCGACGAGTGATACGAGCAGAGAGCTTATGCGGGAGATTGCCAAAATAGTAGATGGGCTGGCAAGTTTGTTGATACTGTGTTGGTAAATATCTTGTGCAATAACTGATCCGGAAATAAGTATATGGCTGTCGAGTGTCGATAGCGTTGCGGCGAACATGCCACATAAAATAAAGCCGGCGAGCAGTGGCGAGAAAAATTGTTTGGTCATAATGATAAATAAAAATTCTGGATCTGCAAGGGGGGCGCCGTGGGCAAAATAGGCGATACCGACCAATCCAATTGCTGCAGCGGCACAGAGTACGATAATCTGCCAGGTTATTCCCACATATTTTGCATATTTTATATTGTTTGGATCATCGATGCCCATAAAATTGAGTAAGATGTGTGGTTGGCCAAAATACCCGAGTCCCCAGCCGGCAGCAAGGAGCAAACCTTGCAACAGTTCTTTTGGTGATGCAAAGAGCGCAAGAGAAATATTTTTTTGTGCAGCAGCAGCAATGATTGCTTGTATACCATCGATGTAAAAAAGAGCATAGATTGGTACAATAACGATTGCTACCAGTAAAAATAGCCCTTGAAACAGATCACACCAGGCGATGGCGATAAAGCCACCGAGCAATGTGTAAATCATGGCGGCGGCAAGTCCTAAAAAAATACCGATATGATAATTTAAGCCAAAGGCGATGGAAAAGAGTCGCCCCATGGCGGCGAGTGCTGCTGAAATATAGACGGTAAAAAAGAGGAGCGTGAGAATGCCAATGAGTAATCTGATAATGCCGGAGCTGTCTTGATAGTGGTGTTCTAAAAACGAAGATATGGTGGAACTGTTACTTTTTTCTGTTGCAATACGCAGCTTTTGTGCGACAAAATGCCAATTTAAAAACATACCCACGACTAAACCGATACTTGCCCAGGCACCTACCATGCCGGTGGTATAGATTAATGCAGGAAGTCCCATAAAAAGAAATGCACCCATGTCGGTCGCTTGTGCAGCGATGGCAGTAATCCAATAGTTGATTGATCGATCGCCGACTAAATATGCAGCAGCAGTTGTGTTTTTTGAATAAGCGTATAACCCGATGATTATTAAGATGCAAAAATAGATGAGAAATGCGAAAAGCATTTGAAGTTCCATACACACACCCTTATGGTAATTTAAATAATTGTATTGAATTAGTATAAGTCTGTTCTGCTATTGTTTCAAATTGCGTGTCAAGTAATGTTGCAATATATTCTGCAATCGTTTTAATTTGGGCAGGATTATTTTGCTTGCCGCGCATAACTTGTGGGGGCAAAAATGGGGCGTCAGTTTCCAAGATTATATGTTTTGTGCCAACCTGTTTTACGATATCACGTAAATAATTATTTTTTGGATACGTAATTATTCCTCCGATGCCGATAAAAAAGTCCCAAGAAATAACTTGGTTGGCGAAACTTTGGTCTTCTGAAAAGCAATGGATAACGCCGCGCTTAATTTGGCCGACAAATTCTTCAAGCACCCTGAGTGTCTCATCGCGCGCGTCTCGGGTATGCACAATTAATGCAAGATTATGTTCAAGAGCAAGTTCGATTTGGGCTTTAAAAACATCTTTTTGTTGTGCCAGATTATAGCCTGGATAGTGGCGATCAATGCCGCATTCGCCAATGGCGATGATTTTGTTTTTTTCTTTGTTTGCAATTAGTTTGGTGAGTTCTTTGATATCTGATTGCCAGTTTTGGGTGATGTCGTTTGGGTGTATGCCGACTGCTGCAAAAATAGCATTATAATGTTGGGCAAGTGCGATACAATTTTTACTTTCTATTAAACTGGTGCCGACATTAATAATATATTTTACGTCATCTTTATGTGCTTGATCAATGATTGGTTGTGCCAATTTTATTTCGTTGGAATCGAGTAAAACATCAAAATTTTTTTTCGTCATCATGTTGATATGACAATGAGTATCTACGAGCAAGATAATTTCCTTTCTATCTCAATTTGACAAACTATTAAATAGAATTACTCTATCTTACAGAGTACTTCTTAAAATTGGAAGAGAAGTAGATGAAGTAGCAGTGTTTTTAACCTTTATTTATTTTGTCGAGGAGGACGTATGAATAAGAGTGAATTGATTAATTCGCTAAGCGAAGAAACAACTTTTAGCAAAAAAGATGTTTCTCGTGTTTTAGATTCGTTAACGCGAATCGTTGAACGCACCTTAAGAAAAGGTGAAAAGGTTTCAATAACGGGATTCGGTAGTTTCTGGATCTCTCGCCGACCAGCGCGCAAGGGTATCAACCCTGCGACAAAAGAGCGCATTAATCTTCCTGCCGTGAACGTACCGCGCTTTAAAGCTGGTAAAGGTTTACGAGAAGTTGTAAGGTCAGTAAAAGTCGGTTAATCTGCGCTTTCGCTTAGAAATAACTTTTGCTTGTTAAAAGGGTCGCTTTATGCGACCTTTTTTATTTTCGATCTTTCCAATTATTCACTTTTTCCGTACTATTAAGAGCAATAAGATTCTTTATTGCTATCGTTTTACTAAAGGTGGTACTTGTCATGATAGATTTAAGTTTATTGCGTGCCGATGCTGCGCAGACTGCTGCACTCATAAAAAGAAAAGATCCTGCGTTTAATGTTGATCATTTTGTAGAGTTGGAACAACAGTTAAGAATGGTTCGTCAAGATGTTGAACAGCTGCGTCATACGAAAAATGAACTTGCCAGTCAGGCAAAAGCGGGGGTGACTGATCAGTTGCGTACGCAGTCGATTGAAGTTGGTAAAACATTAAAAGAAAAAGATATATTGCTTGCGCAGTTGCAACAAGAATTTAATACGCTGTACTTGTCCTGTCCTAATATCCCACAAGAAGATATACCCGTCGGCGGTAAAGAATCGAATCAGGTGGTCAAAACAGTTGGTGAAAAGCCAATTTATTCATTTGAACCAAAAAATCATCTTGATCTCATGAATGCACTCGGCTGGATAGATTTTGAACGAGCGGCGATAGTGACCGGAGCCAATTTTGCATTATATAAATCTGATGCCGTTAAGATGCTCTATGCGCTTGCAAACATGATGTTTAAGCATAATATGAAACATGGCTTTCAGCCGATTTTACCCCCCTATGTAGTAAATGAAAAGTCGCTCGAAGTGGCGAGTAACTTCCCTAAATTTCGCGATCAGGTCTACGCGATACCTGAAGATGAATTATATCTATCGCCGACTGCTGAAGTGCCGTTGGCAAATATCTATCGTGATACCATTCTTGCCGAACAAGAGTTGCCGATACGTATGACCGCTTGGACCAGTTGTTTTCGGCGTGAAGCTGGCGGTTACGGCGCAGCTGAACGTGGTTTGATCCGTATTCACCAGTTTGAAAAACTTGAATTATACACCATTTGTGAACCAGAATATTCTGCTGACGAATTGGATAAGATGGTCGCCTGTGCTGAATCTATTTTGCAAAAACTTGGTTTGCATTATCGTATTAGTTTACTTGCAGCGCAAGATTGTTCTTTTGCATCAGCAAAGACCTACGATATTGAAGTCTGGCTACCCGGACAAAAATCATATTATGAAGTATCATCTTGCAGTAACTGTACTGATTTTCAGTCACGTCGGGGGCAAATTCGGTACAAACGGGTCGCTGAAAGTAAAACGACTCTTGTGCACACCTTAAACGCTTCTTCGTTGGCGTTGCCTCGGTTAATGGTCGCGCTTATCGAGACCTATCAGCAGCCAGATGGCTCGATTCTACTGCCTGATATCTTAAAAAAAGAGATGGATTTTTAGTCGGGTATTATAATTATCGGGTAAGAGTATGCTAAGTCCAGAGATTATAAAAAAAATTAGACAGATTGAGATTGCGACCAGACGCTTATTAACTGGTTCTTTGGTTGGCGATAGTCGTTCAGCAGTAAAAGGCGAAGGCTTTGAGTTTGACCAAATTCGTGATTATCAGATGGGTGATGACGTGCGGGCTATCGATTGGAACAGTTCTGCTCGCATGGATAAATTGCTGGTCAAACAATATATTCAAGAGCGTAATCGCACGGTGATTCTTGCTGTCGATGTTTCAGCGTCGACTTTATTTTCGTCAGATGACGCACTCAAATCAGATATAATTGCGCAGATAGCGAGCGTGCTCGCGCTTGTCGCCGATTATGGCAAAGATACCGTTAGTTTATTATTATTTTCTGACGAGATCGAACTGTTTATCCCTGCGGGTCGTGGGCGACAGCATGTTCGTTTGATCATGGAGAAATTATTCAGTTACAAAGCTGCGCGCAAGAAAACCAATCTTGCTGTCGCGCTTGATCGTTTAATTACGCTCGCGCGTTCTGATGGCATCGTATTTCTTATTTCAGATTTTATTGATATGCAGATTACCCCCGTTCGTCCTGAGTTTATCGAAGGAGCAAAACTAGGTGCTGAGCGTAATGGTAGGGGTGACGTAGACATAAGTCATGGTAAGCAGAATGCCTGCAAAAAATTGTTACCGTTGATGGCAAAAAAATATGATTTTATTGCCGTCCGGTGTCTGGATCGTCGTGAAAAAGTATTACCCGCAGTCGGCTTTATTCAGGTTAAAGATAGTGAAACGGGTTTAGAAGCTATGCTTGATTTACGTACTCGCCCGGCGCAATCAGTTTCACTTTTTTTACGTGATCGATTGCTGGAACAAGAGCAACTTTTTAAAAAAACCGGCATAAGTTTAGTTGATATTGAAATAGATAAACCGTTCATGGGTGAGGTTATTCGATTTTTTCGTCGCCGCATGAGCTACTGAGACAAGCATAGGGGTGCACATATTATGAACAAAAAAATTATCGTAATTTTGGGATTTGTTTTGACGGTTCAGCATGTTTTTGCTGCTGATGATCGGCAGGTTTGTGGGGGTAAGCGTAAGTTTGAGGTTATGCGTAAGTCTTTTGATGCAAAAAAAACCGAGGAGCTGAAACGTCTGTATACAACGCGTCAATATAGTCGTTGTGCAACGGTAGAAGAAGATAGTGCACGATGGGAAAAAAATAGTCCAAAAATGATACGGTGCCTTCAAGAGGGAGCCAATCCAGACGCAAAAAGAAAACATGATTATCATTCACTGGTAGAATTGGCTTGCAGGCGTGATGATCTGCCATTGTTGGAAGCGTTATGCAAGGCTGGTGCCAATTTGCATCAGACTGATGGACGTATCTATTCTTCTTTATTGTTGGTTCATTCAAAGAAGGCGATAGAGCTCTTGGCGCATTATGGCGCCGATTTGAGTTATAAAACATCAGCTCAGCGAAATCTTTTACATGAGGCGATTCACTGGGGTGGTGCAAATGCTGAAAGCATTATTTGTTATTGTAATCTACGCATTGGTGTGAATGATAAAGATATTCATGGCGAAACCCCTTTGCGCGCCCTGAGCATCAGGACACCAATTTTTCTTGATAAGGAGGATGTAAAAGTTATTAAAGTAAAGGCTCGAGCGCTATTTTTATCGGGTGCGAATCCCTATGTCTTAAGTAAGCAGGGGAAAACGCCTATTGATATTTTTCGATCATGCAACGCTAACTTGGCACGATCGATAGAGGCTTTGTATGAAAAAATACCGGCGATGCAAAAAGCGCGAACTAAACCGATACATGATGAGTTAACAAGATATGTAGGTCCAAAACTTACCAATTTGTTTCTCGAGTATACTGGACAACCGTTTCCACTGTTATCATTGTCGGAGATGGAGAAATTGCGTGACACTATGTAAAGATAATATACAAATAGAGGGGTACATATTATGGACAAAAAAATTATCATAATTTTGGGATTTGTTTTGACAGCGCAAATTGCTTTTGCTGTCGATGATCGGCAGGTTTGTGGGGTTAAGCGCAAGTGTCCTGCCGTGACGCACGAGTATGATGCACAAGAAACTGCAAAATTGAAATTGCTGTGGCAGGCAATGCGCGAAGAGTGTCAAAAGAAAAATAAATATACGATCAATAGGCCCAGTAAACATCAATGGATACAGATTCGTGGTCCGGTGATGGAGCATGTTCGGCACGGAGCTGATCCAGAGGCGAGGCAAAGTATTTTGGATCTCACGCTGCTTTCTACCGCAAGTGATCAACAAGATTATGAAGTGTGTGAATGTTTGCTGAGTCATGGTGCTGATGCAAATTTGGGAGATTCGTATGGTGGTTTTCCGGTGTTGCAAGTTAATGATCTTGACTTGGTAGACCTTTTTACTAAATATGGCGCTAATCTTGAGCCTGAGCGTGGCACGCAAAGTATCTTGCATCGTACGGCAGGCTATAAAAATGCTGAGTGGACTGCTTATTGTATTAACCTAGGTTGTAATCCCGATGCACGAGAGTATGTCTATCGCAATACATCATTGCAGACATTGTTGCAACATACCTGGGACCCTTCCCAGACTGATGCAGTAGAGACATGTGCAAAAGTTTTTTTATTGGCAGAGACTGATATAGATAAAAGAAATAACCATGGTCAAACGGCGCGGCAATTTATGACCGAAGGATCTCCCTATAATTTTACTCTCGGTGTATCTGTTTCGTGCAATCCAAAGTCTAATCCTGCGTTGTCTGCAAGACTTATGGCTTTTCATGCTGCAGTGCCAGCAAAACAACTAGTGCGAAAAAAACCGGTAAAAAATTTATTAACGGCACGTTTGTCTGCATTACCCGCAGAACTGGTGCTTGGTTATGCCGGACCAACGTGTCCCGCTATAACCGTAGAAGAGGTGCAGGAAAGATCATGAAAAATCTAGCGATAAAAATTATTGTATTAGTTTTTATAGCGCAAATTGCTTTTGCCGCTGATCCAACGCCGGATGCGCTTAGATCGGATGAACTTAGATATGAAGTTTGTGGTGGCTGGACAAAGAGCCTTAGCGCAGACATGTTTGCTTGTATTGGATTTGTGTCCAGTCCAGATAATATACGGTGCAATGGTGGGGAAACTTATCTTACTCTTGCTATGTATCATGATCAGTTACTGGTTGCAAAAAATTTGTTGGAGGCGAAAGCAGATCCGAATTTAGTTGCAAATGGTGGTACTGCGTTGCATGCAACTCGGTCAAAGAAAGGTATTCAGCTTTTGCGTAAATTTGGTGCTACTGGTGAACATAGAAAAAATTATGGCGGTGCGGTGAATCTGGTGCATTATGCGATTAAACATGGTAGAAAAGCCGAGGTGGTTGCGACTCTATGTGAAGAGTTTGGTGGGGCTAATCAGATTGCTGAAATTGTTGCTTGTGATCCAGGATTAAGAGCAATGCAAGCGCCAGCAAGAGATGCGTTGATTAATGGGCCATTAGGTATAGAACCTCTTGCCAATATATTTTTTGAATATGTAGGAACATCAATTTTTGTGCCATCAGAGAAAGAAGTCGAGAAAGTGCTGAAGAAGATGAAGAATAAAACGAAAGATTGTGTCATATTATGAAAAATGTAGCAATAAAAATTATGGTATTTGTTTGTTTTGTAGGCGTCGCTTTTGCCGCTGATCCAAGACCAGAAGTGCGAAATTATAATTCAGAAAAAACTGCGCAATTACAAACTCTTTTTGCACAGGCTGACAGTTTTAATTGGCAAAGAGTGAGTGTGGAGATGATGCAACTTATTCGTGAGGGAGCCAATCCAGATACGCGACGGAGAGATCATGATTATTCTTCTCCTCTTCTTTCTATAGCTTGTTTATACAAAGATTTTGAGCTTGCTCGCTGTTTATTGCAACATGGTGCCAATCCAAATCTGTCTTGTGGGAAAGAAACGCCGTTGCATGATGCAAAGCATGTGGATGAAGCGAAACTTCTTGTTGATTATAGCGCTGATCCATTGTGCATTGATTCTGAAGGCGGCAATCTTTTACATAATGTGGTAAGGCATGGCTATAGCGCTGAGTTGGTTCCATATTATGTTGAGTTAGGCGTTAATCCTAACGCACGAGATAGATATAGCTACACGCCGTTAGAGAAATGTCTCACGGTGAAACTGGATGATGATTACAAAAAAAAGTGTCTTTATTTAAGTGATGATAAAGAAGCAGAAAAAAGTATAAAATTTTTGTTATTAGCTAAAGCAGATATTAATAAAAAAAATAGTTATTATGGCGAATCGTTTATGCAGGTATTACATTACTCGTTGTTTGATAGATTTAATAACCCTAAGCCTTGTAAGTCTCCGGTTCCCGCGAGAATAATCGCTTTTCATGCGGCATTGCCGAAAATGTGGGCAGCAGGTATGTTAATGGAGCATCTTCCCATGTCGCTTGCGCAACTTATTGTGGAGTATGCCGGACCTGTGCCACCGTCAATAGAAGCAGCTTTAGATTTGGATTAAATTATAAGTTGATGAAAAATGAGGGGCTGGTGATATGAAGCATCACATGATTAAAATCGCGGTAGTTGCGCTGATTACACAGATCACTTTTGCTGCTGATCCAAGAGCAGATGCATTTAGAAATGATCTGCAAAAACCGATGCGCTTGCAACGATCGGTTAAACAAACGTACTCATCTTCTTGGGGGACATGTAGCACAGAAATGCAGCGTCTGCTTGAGATGAAGGTTGATCCAGAGAGACTATATTTTGAGGATCGGCCGCTGTTGTATGAGACGCTTTTGCATGGCGATCGTGCTTTGTGCGCATCTATGTTGCAACATGATGCTAATCCAAATGTAACTAATTCGATCGGAAATTCTCCGTTATATTGTGTGACAAATCTTGCAGATGCGCAGTTATTAATACAGTATGGCGCGGATTGGAAACATATAAATTTATTCGATCGGAATTTGTTGCATCATGCGGGGGCAACGGCTAAACATGTAGCATTGGTAAAGTTGTATTGTGATTTACGTGTTAACCCGAATGCGCAAGATCGCTATGGTTTTACGCCGATGCATGATTTTTGTTTTGGGGCAAAATATAATAAAGATAAAAAAGATCAAGAATTGAAGTTAGAACTCTTATTGATGGCAGGTGGCAAGCTGACGATAAGAGATGGTAATGGACAAACACCATTAGATATTCTGAAAAGAGAGTGTCCTGAATTAGCTAGGTCGATGGAGGCACGTATGATGCCAGTGCTACCAAAGCAGCCAGCATTCGTACCTGGTGTAACTATTGTTCACGGTTCGGTGTCTTGGGTTTCTGGCTCAGTGAATGGCGCAGGAAAACGTGCGTTATTGCCGGCAAAGAAAAGGGGTTGTGTCATATCATGAGAGATGTAGCGATAAAAATCGTGTTTTGTTTGTGCGCTGCAACGTTTGCGTTTGCAGCTGATTCGATGCCGGATGCGCTGAGATATCATCAGAGTGTCATTGCCAAATTAGAAGCTGCACGATTAGAAAAATTAGCTCAACGAGTATTTAATCCGGAAAAAACTGCACAATTGCAGTCAATTTATGATGAGAATAATGGTTTGGATTGGACAGTAAATCGTTCAAAAATTATAGAGCTTCTTCAGGCGGGAGCAGATCCAGAGGTGAAAAGAGGATTTGGCGACGCTTGTTTTTTGTCTCGTGCCAGTTTGTATGGCGATGAGCCAGTTATGCATTCTTTATTGCAGGCGTGCGCTAATCCAAATTCTATAGAACGAATATTTAATAAAACACCTTTATTTTGCGTTAGGCGACCTAAGGAGGCGGAGCTTTTGATTGCATATGGCGCTGATCTTAGCCATAAAGCTTATTTAGGAAATCTTTTGCATAATGTGGCTATGCATTACAAAGATCCTTCATTGACTCTATTGTATTGTAATACAGGTGTTATTGATCCTAATGAAAAAAATGATTTGCTTGGAATTACAGCGTTGCAAGCATTTTGTTCTTTGGCAAAATTTCATAATCAAAAAAAAACAGAAATAAGTTTAAAAATTTTATTGTTGGCGGGGGGTGATTTATCTGTAGAAGATGCAGCGGGGCGAACGCCTTTAACTATAATTCAAAAGGAGTGCCCGGCATTGGTTGCATCAATAATTGCTTTTCATGAAAAGGTGCCAGCGATTAAAGCAGCAAAAAAAGCAAAATTAAAAGATTTATTAACAAAAACAGGATATTTGAATTTCAGCGCAGATCTTACCGAGATTGTTGTAGGATATGTTGAGATGCCTGGCATATCGATGCAAGATGTGCAAGAGGAAGCAGATGCTTCTGCGCTGCTTCTTGCATCAGTGGAAGAGGTGAAAGAAGAGGTGCATGCAACAAGGGGAGTTATGGCGCATGAAAGTGAGTTGTTATCAAAAAATAAGAATGCAAAGGAGCAAACAGGTTGTTGTGTGATTTTATGAGAAATTTAGCGATAAAAATTGTGCTTTGTGTCTGCATTGCGCATATCTATTAATGAGGTTTATTCGGGTGTATAGAAGTCTGGTGTATTATAAGCGCAAAAGGAGCTGTGTGATTTTATGAAAAATGTGATGATAAAAATAATCGTATGTTGTGTTGTTGTAAATACTGTTTTTGCTGCTGCTCTTCAATTACCAAAAATAGTGAGAGAATATGATCGAGATCAAACGGAGCAGCTGAAATTACTGGGCCGAGGAGCTGTTAAACTTGATCAGGATAATGATGTAGTCTATCGACTGACATGGTGTGCAGATCTGCGTTCAAAAGCGATGAAGCTTATTGATGCAAAGGCGGACCCTGATACACGATGTCTGCAATTTCTTTTTCTTGATTCACCTCTTGATCTGAGTCCATCACTCCTTTGTCTTGCAATGAAAAAAGGGGATCAAGTATTGGCTGACTTTTTATTGGATCACTCTGCAGATCCAAATTTTAATACATATACAGGAAAGCCCTTGTCTTATGTCACCAAGACTGAGCAGGTAGATTTTCTTATTGCTCGTGGAGCGGTGCCGATGGATGATAAAAATTTTTTGCATGCAATGACATGGGTAATAGATCAGTGTGATCCTGCATTGGTTGTGCATTGTTGTAATGCAGGTGGCGATCCTAATGGCAGAGATAAACATGGTAACACGCCATTGCATACGCTTTGTTTAATGGCGAGATTTAACGAAGAATTGGTAACGATCTATGCAAAAACTTTATTGTTGGCCGGTGCTGATGCCAGTTTAAAAAATAATGCAGGGAAAACGCCGTTTGATTTTCTTAGAGAAGGTCAGTCAGGGATTTTAGGCAAAGCATCAGATGATGTAGTTGAAACGATAGTCGCTTTTCATGAAGCATTGCCAGCGATACAAGCAGCGCGAGCGCAAGCATGTGCCGGAAAGCCGTTTCCAGCCATAACATTGGCCGAGGTGCAGTGACTATCGTGAAAAACCTGCTCATAAAGCTAGTGTTTTGTTTTTGCGTTGCAAATTTTGCTTTTGCTGCTGAGGAGCAGGGGTTAGTTAAAAGAGAGTATAGTTGGCGAAAGAGTAAGCAGTTAGAAACACTAAGAAATCGACTTTATGATGAAGATGTGCGAAAGCAGGTTGATGATAACGATTCATGGATCGTTGAACGAAAGTTTTTGGGTTTTCGATGGGAAGAGGATGTGCGGCTGAAAGCGAGGCGGCTTATTGAACAAAGAGCTGACCCGGATACAATGTCCAGTTATAATTTTGAAACTCCTCTTTGCCTCGCACTGAAAAAAAATGATCTTGTTTTTGCTCGATTTTTATTGCAGCATTCTGCAGATCCAAATTTGAAAACTCCTTATGGAGTACCATTGTATGCTGCTTCAACAATTGAGCAGATGGAGCTTTTGATGGAGTATGGAGCAAGAATGCACGGCATAGAACTGCTGGGGGCGATGGCAACTCGCAAAAGATCTCCTGCATTATTTGAATATTGTTGTAAATTAGGTTGTAATCCTAACGAAATAGATGATGACTATAGAAATCATGGATATAGCCCATTGCATCTACTTTTTATCGGAAGAGATGAAAACGATGTTGAAGCGGAGGTGGAAGCAAGTGCAAAAATTTTAATATCATTTGGAGGCAATCTCGCCAGCAAAAATCGGAATGGAGATACACCTGTTGATATATTAAGATCTCCGTTTCCTCGGCATACATATCCTAATTTAATTGCGCCGATAATCGCTTTTAACGAGGCTTTGCAAATGAAGCCGGTAGCAGATGCATTAACATTTTATTTAAATACGCCAAATCTTACTAAAATGTTTTGTGAATATGCAGGGAAATCGTGTCCAGGTTGATCATAAGCAAAAGCGAAATAACTATCATGAAAAATGCGCTGATAAAAATTGTGCTTTGTTTGTGTATTGCAAGTTTTGTTTTTGCAGCTGATCCAAGACTGGACAAGCGAAAATATAGTTCAGAAAAAACTGCGCAATTGCGGGAGCTTGCTTATTATAAGAGTGTCGATAAAAAAGAATGGAACAACAAACGTAATAAGATGGCAAGGTTGATTAAAAAAAGGGCCGATCCAAATATACGAAAATTTGGTGACAATCCTCTTCTTGATGATGCAATCCGCTATAATGATCGATGTTTTACTCAGTTATTAATTGATTTTGGTGTTGATGTGAAAGCAGGTGAGAGGGCTTTATTTGCTGCAAATTCTGTTCCACAAGTAAAGCTTCTTAAAAAAAACGGTGCTGATATTATGTGCCAAAATATGTTTGGTCACAATCTTTTGCACGAGGCAGCTTATCGCAATAAAAATCCTGCGTTGATTGCCTACTATTGTAATTTTATTGATCCTAACGAAGAAGATTCCCGTGGCCGTGTCCCACTATGCAGACTTTTGTTAGATTATTATCTATGGCGTGATAAAAACGTTGCAGAGAGAGCAGAGATAAATGTGAAGATTTTACTATTGGCTGGCACTGATACTGATAAGATATATAGAAACAGGAAGTACTCTAGATATGATGATGACGATGGAGAGATTCTGCTTGATTTTATACAAAGCAGAATGAAGGACTCAGTTGAGCCAATAGCTGATTTTATCGCGCGATTACCGTTGCTACAAGGACCACGCAAGCAAGCGTTGCAAGATTTGTTAACAAACACGGGGTATTTGGCTGGCATCGCTGGTTTATCTAAAATTGTGGTAGATTATGCAGGGCCGCCAGGAGGTGTATCGATGCAAGAGGTAGAAAGTTTGACCAGAGAAACGATGTTATTACGGGGACAGAAAAATAAGAGTGTGAAGAAAAATGGATGTGGTTGTGTAATATCTTGAGGGACTTAATGAGAAAAATAATGCTTTGTTTGTGTGTTTCAAGTTTTACTTTTGCAGCTGATCCAAGACCTGACATATTAAAATTTGATCTAAAAAAAATGGAAAATAGTACCATTTATACTAAGCAATTGAAGTCGCTTGCCAATCGGATTGCTAATGAAGAGCAGTGGCGAAACAATAAAGAATGCATGGAGCAGCTGATTAAAAAAGGAGCTAACCCAAATGTGATACTAGATTTTGGATCTCTTCTTTACAATGGTTCTCCTCTTGCTAAGGCGAGTCATTATGATGATCAATCTTTTTCTGAGCTATTACTTAACAATGGAGCAAAGCTATATATCAGTGAACTATTATCTTGTATAAGGTCTGTTGCGCAAGTTGAGTTGCTTGTGAAATATGGTGCCAATGTTGTCAGCAAAGATGCAAAAGATTTCTTTGGTCGAACTCTTTTGCATTATGCAGCAGTCGGTCAGAAAGATTCGGAACTGCTGGCATATTGTTGCAATTTGGGCCTTGATCCCAATGTGAACGATGATGATTATCAGACACCCTTATTTAGACTTTTAGTGAACGCAAACAGTAATAATTCGCGCATGATAGAAGTAGGTGCGAAAGTCTTGCTGTTGGCAAGAGCTGATATAGATAAAAACAATGGCATATTGCGATGTGAAGTAACAAGAGATAGTAGATCTCGTTTAAGGGATGGGTTTTGTGAATTGGATATTAAGGTGCGACGTCGTATACTTGCTTTTCATGAATCTTTGCCGGTAATTCAGACAGAGCGAAGAAAAAAATTGAAAGACGTTGTTGCATCTTGTTTAATGCTGCCCGATATTTCGGAGATTGTCACTGGGTATGTTGAATTGCCGGGCGTAACAGTGAAAGAAGTTGAAGAGATTGAGAAAATGAGGAGTAAGCAAGCAAGTTGTTGTATAATATTATGAAGAATTTAATGCTAAAAATAGTGTTATATTTTGTAAGGAGCTGTGTCATATTATGAAGAATGTGATGATAAAAATAATTGTATGTTGTGTTGTTGTAAATACTGTTTTTGCAGCTGCTCTTCAATTACCAAAAATAGCAAGAGAATATGATCGAGATCAAACGGAGCAGCTGAAATTATTGGGCCAAGGAGCCCTTAAACTTGATCAGGTTCATGATGTGTTATATAAACAGCGTTGGTGTGCAGATCTGCGTTCAAAAGCGATGAAGCTTATTGATGCAAAGGCGGACCCTGATACACGATGTCTGCAATTTCTTTTTCTTGATTCACCTCTTGATCTGAGTCCATCACT
>Ga0207118_1029_pt1 | contig 32748 bp, 24 predicted proteins | sample Alteio_BWMinHeat_42_FD_153507 | JGI IMG/M metagenome (GOLD analysis project Ga0207118, IMG submission 153507) | Enriched cells from forest soil in Barre Woods Harvard Forest LTER site, Petersham, Massachusetts, United States -... | ecosystem: Environmental > Terrestrial > Soil > Temperate forest >...
ATAGTTCTCAAGCAATTGATGAACAGCAGGCTCCCCGAGATGATCCTGCGGCGGAAGAAGGTTGGCTTCGACATTCCGGCGCACGAATGGCTCCGCGGTCCGTTGCGCGACCTTCTCCTCGATGCCCTGCAAGAAGGGCTTGTAGAGAACAAAGCGCTCTTCAGTCCGGGCAGGATCCAGGAGTTGGTGCGCCTGCACCTGGAGCGCCGAGTAAACATCGGCTACCACTTGTGGGGTCTGCTGCTGCTTTTCCTGTGGATGAAGAAATGGCGAATTCAGGCTGGGCCCTCGCCGGCACCGGCCTCTTGGATACAGGAAAAAACAGGTATCTCTACCTAGCGGTCCCGCTCCTTGCGGGAGCTATATATCATCTTTGGTCGCACCAAAGATAGGGAGACACTCCGTCATGCGTCGCCGGTGAATTGCGTAGCTCGCCAAGAACATGATCAAGAGAATCTGGCAGGGGAACCGAGGAAAGAGAGCGTACGTCGGCCCCGGAAAAAGTTCCGTTCCAATAAACGTGCGCCTGTTCCGGAGGCATCAGACTTCCCTCCAGGAACCGCTTGGCCATATACTCGCGGCTGATCTTGTCATCTGACACCGGCCAAAGCCGAGCCAGCCCAAGGCCCGCGCGAAGCGACCACTTTGGCAACCGCCGCATCGGCTGCGCCAGCTGATTGGCTCGATAGGTCAGGTAGCCGCCGAAAAGTTCGTCGGCGCCTTCCCCGCTCAGCGCGACGGTCACCTCCGTCCGGCTCATCTTCGAGAGGAACCAAACCGGCAAAGCTCCGGCATCCGAACTGGGCTCGTCGGAGTAGTAAGCAAACTCCTCGATTGCGCCGCGCAGATCAGCCCCGGGATTCAGATCGAATTCCTGATGATCCGTGCCGTACTGCTTCGCGGCGCTCCGGACGTACACCGTTTCGTCAAAACTTCTTCCCAGAAAAGAGACGGAGAGCGTCTTTATTGGCCTCGACGAAGCAGTCGCGGCATAGTGCAAGACCGTCGAAGAATCGATGCCGCCGCTCAACCACAGCCCAAGAGGCACGTCCGAAAGCAAATGCTCGCGAACGGATTGCTGCAAAAGCGAGTCGAGTTCCTCGCACGCGGAGTCGAGCGAGCGTTCGCGAATCGGTCCCGCCGGCAAATTCCAATAGGACTCGACGCGCACTTTTCCCTCGAGCCATTCGAGCCACTGTCCCGGAGGCAGCTTCTCGATTCCCTCCACCAGGGTCCACGGGCAAGGAATATAGTTGAGCGAGAGATAGCCATCGAGACCCGCGAGACTCAAGCGCCGCTCGAATTCAGGATGAATGAAAATGGCTTTAAGTTCAGAACCGAAGAAGAGATCTTCTCCGCGCCGCGCGACGTAAAGCGGCTTGATACCCATGCGGTCGCGCGCCAGAACCAGCCGACGCGACGATTTGCTCCACAACGCGATCGCGAACATGCCCCGCAAACGCGAAAAACATTCCGTGTCCCATTCGACAAATGCGTGCAGCACTGTCTCAGTATCGGAATGTGAGTGAAACCGGTGCCCCAGCTTCTCGAGTTCGCTGCGCACCTCGAGATGATTGTAAACTTCCCCGTTGAAGACAATCGTGGTGTCGCCATCATCGGTAACGATGGGCTGGTCTCCGCCCTCGAGATCAATGATTTTCAGGCGCGTCGCGCCCATCGAAACAACGCTGGAGCGAAACACTCCGCTCTGGTCAGGCCCGCGATGTGCGAGAGTCGCAGTGGCGCGTTCAATGCGCTCAGGTTCGGGCGCCCAGTTTTTATGTGTAAAGCCGACTATCCCGCACAAATTCGAGCACCTTTCGCCCGCCGGCGAAATCACCCGGCCGGCGGCTCATCTCAGAGAACCGCACCCTGGCAGGATACATCCCTTATCCCAACGCAACCAGCGCTACTCCCGCGCACACCAGCACGACACCCGTCCAGCGCGCAGCGCTCACCTCTTCGCCCAAAATATATTTCGCCCCAAACGTTCCGACCACGTAGCTCAGAGCCGACGCGGGAATCACGAAGCTGATCGGCTCCCACGAAAGCAGCAGTAACAGTGCATAAAAGGATAGCGCCATCAACGGCACGCCTGCCCAAAACCAGCCGTTGCGCAAAGCTTTGGCGAGAAATCGCAAAAGCTCCTTGGGCCGCAAGCGTTCCGGTTCGCCCGTCACCTTCATCCCGCGCGTGATGGCAATCTCTCCGCCAGTGCTCCCAAATATGAGGAAGGCGAGAAACACGACGACGTGCATCATGCCAGGGCCTCTCGGGTCACCGCGGTGGTGCGCGGCTTCGTTTGCCCAACGAGCAGCACCCCCACGCAAATCAAAGCCACGCCAACCCACCGCCGAGGCGAAACCGCTTCGTGCAGAAACACCACCGCAAAAAAGGTGAGCAAGGCATAGCCAAACGCCCCCGCAGGCATCACGTAACTGTAGTCCGCCCAGCTCAAAACCGTCATATAGCTGAGCATGAATCCGCAAAGAAAAAATATCCCGACCCACAACGTTCCGCTGGTCACCGTCATCCTGAACGCGTGCGCAAGCCCCGGCCGAGACAGCTCCACGGCCCCAATCCGCAGCATGGCGCGTTTCAGCATCAGGTCACCGGCGTTGGCGCAGACCACCATCGCGCACACCATGACCAGAGTCTTTATCCGCAGCCTTCCCGCTGTTGCCATTTTGTCTAAAGTTTTAATCGTTCCCGGACGCCGAAGGCGTCTCCGGCACGGAAATCATGGGCTTCGGTGCGTCGCCGCCCTGCCGTACCCACTTCAAACGTTCGGCGCGCAGCTTCAGAAAGCTGGTAGCTTCCTCATAGAGCCGCTTGCGCTCGTGCCCGTCCCACAAGGCTTCCTTTACGATGCGCCACGCCACACGTGGCCGGAAGTAGTACTGATCATAAAAACGGTTCACGCCGTCCATCATCTCGGCCTTCGAAAGATGCGGATACTCGATGTGCGGCAGCTGGTGTCCGCCGGAATCCGCGAGCGCTTCCACCTTCAGGAAGCCTTCCTTGGCCATCGAATCATACAGCTCGGTCCCAGGCATGGCATGGGCCAGCGAAACCTGTATGGTCTCGCAGTCCAGTTCCTTCGCGAAATCAATCGTCTTGTTGATGGTCTCTTTGGTCTCGCCCGGCAATCCGATGATAAAGTCGCCGTGCACCTTGATTCCCACCTTTTTGGTGTTCTTCATGAACTCGCGCGCCATCTCCACGGTCGCGCCTTTTTTGATATTTTTCAAAATCTGCGGATCGCCAGATTCGAATCCAACGATGAATAGCCGCGCTCCGCCATCCGCCATGGCCTTCAACTCTTCATACTTGCTATGGCACCGCGCCGTGCAAGACCACTGGAATTTCAGCGGCTTGAATTTCTGGCTTAGCTCGATGGCTCGGTCTTTTCGAATATTGAAGGTATCGTCGTCGAAGAAAATCTCTTTCATCTGGGGGAAATACGCGAGCGTGTTTTTTACTTCCTGGACGACGTTGTCCACGGACCTGGTCCGCCAGGCGTGACCCGAAACCGTCTGCGGCCACATGCAGAACGTGCATAGCGCCGGGCATCCTCGCGTTGTATAGAATGACACGAACGGATGGAGCAAAAACGGCACGTTGTATTTTTCAATCGTCAAATCACGCTTATAAATGTCCGTCGCAAACGGCAAGGCGTCCAATTCCGCGGTGTGCAGCTGAGGCCGCGCCGCGTTATGGACCACTTTGCCATCCTTGCGGTAGCTCACGCCCATGATCTGCTCGATTGGTTTCCCGTGTGCGTACTCCGCCACCGAGTGATCAAATTCTCCGCGCGTTACAAAATCTATGTCCTCGCTCGCCATCAGCGTCTCGTCCGGCTTGATGTGCCCGTGCGGCCCGACGAACGCAATCTTCAGTCCAGGATTGCTTTCCTTGATTTTCCGGATCAGCTTCACGTCGCTGGCGAACCCGACGGTGGATGTGTACAACACCAGAAACTCGTAGTCCTTCGAGATCTCGATCGTTTGCTGCCAGTTCACCTTGTGTGGCGAAGCGTCCAGCAAGCGGCTTCCGGGAATTAGTCCAGCGGGGTAGGACAGCCACACCGGGTACCAGTACGATTCAATCTCGCGCGTCGCGGGCCACCGCGAGCTAGCACCGCCATCAAAATTCTCGAAACTCGGCGGGTTCAACAACAGCGTTTTCATGACATCCGGCATTCTTCACCCTCAGTTTTCTTCGAATACAGCCTCGAAGCTGCAAGATCTTCCGTTTTGCGCCCGGACTGCATCTAGGGCCGCGCCTGCGGCTCGCCCAGAACTACCCTCATATCCAGATAACAGTTTACCCGACTTGGTTGCATATGCTCAATTCTTTCTGCCAACTGGCCCTTTTCTGCATCGAAAACGCTAATTGCCGCATAAAACCGCCATTCCCGGGTCGCCGTTTCGCGGGGAATTGCGCGATGGATAACGAGCCGCACTCTAAGTTACGTCAAGTCCTAGATTTCCATTCGCCCAAAACAGGGCTCGATCCGGCCCACGACCGGTAGCCAGCCGAACGCCTCAGCCCCATCAACACGCTGCGCGGTGCCCCACACCTAGCCTCTAAAGATTCCTAGCGGGCAGCCCGCGACGCTCCTTCCGTGCCAAGTACCTCCGAGGTTGCCGCTGAGAGCTCCTCCCAGATTCGCGGGATCCACTCGAGATGTTCCGGTTTCATCAGCACGGAGCGCAAGCAAGTCATCGTTTCGCGATCGCGCTCGATCGCACCCAGATTCGCGCCCCAAAAGACTGCCGGCATCTCCGCCACCGCGAGATGCAAATTCCGCTTCGCCGCAGCCTCGAAGATCCTGCGGGAAAGTGTGGATACCTCGCTGACGCTCTTCGCGCGCGGAGCAAAAATCACGACGTCCAGCTCCGGCCGAAACGCCGCTGCGAATCGTGCATCCTTCTCGATGTTTTCGTGAAGAATCAGTGCCGCCGCCCGGCCGCGTTCCAACCCGCGCGCGAATTCCCCGCCCCGCGCCAGCGGCAAGAGCTTTTGCGTAGTCCACAGCGCCGCCGCCGCGGCACCCGGCCGGGAGCACTCCAAACTGATCTCGCCCAAGTGCAGCTCCGCGGAACTGAAATACGTATACGGAGAATTGTGTTTGTAAAACCGGCCCGCAGACGGATCGCGAAACAACACGCAGCCGCAACCGTATGGTTGCAATCCATGCTTGTGGGGATCGATGACGATCGAGTCCGTCTCCCCGATCCGCTCGAAGCTCCGCGTGGCTCCCTCTCCTAAATTCCCCGCCAGTCGAAAATAGCCGCCGTAAGCAGCGTCCGCGTGAATCCGAAAACCGTGCTTCGCGCGCAACGCGAGAATCTCCGGCAGTGGATCGACGGACCCGGTTGCCGTTGTGCCCATCGTTGCGACTACCGTACCCACGTCCCCGCCCGCCACGCCTGTTGCCAAGGCGTTCAGGTCCATCCGCCCGCGCGCATCACAGGGCACGCACTCGAATGGCAATTGCAACACCGCGCTGATCCGTTTGTGCGTATAGTGCGCCTGCTCGCTGGCCAGAATCTTCTTCCCCGGACGCATCTGCGAAGCCACCCAAAGCGCCTCGAGATTCGCCATCGTCCCGCCGCCGCACAAGTGCCCGAGAAACTCTTTCCAGCCAAACATCGCGGCAATTTCCGCAACTGCTTCCTTCTCCATCACGGAAGTCGCGCGCCCACCGTCGAGCGCGTGATTGTTGGGATTGATCCACATTGCCAGCGCATAAGCCAGACGCGCCACGGGATGCGGCGGCTTAAGCATCTGGCCGGCATACAGAGGGTGAAAGTAGGGATAATTGTCGTGCAACCGCTCAGCAGTCGCCGCCAACGCTTCGGCAATCCGCTCCATGCCGGGCGCCTTCGATCGAAACGCAGGCAGTTCCGCAAATCCGGCATCCAGCTTTCGGACTGCCTCTAAAAACGCGTCCAGACTCTTCTGCTCGAGGTGCACAGTCACCAATCACAAGCCAGCATTCACTACTCCATACCCACTACCCGCCACTCACTTTTTCACTGCCACACCTTATCCAACTGCCCCGCCGCTTTCAGCAAATCGAGCTGCGCTTGCTGCCGCTGGAAATTCGCATCCAGAAATGCCATCCATTTGTCATTCTCTTCCAGCCGCGCTCTCTCCACCTCGCGCAGATTCACTTTCCCTTCGTTATACTGGGTCTCGAGCACGCCGATATTTTGCTGCGCCAGCTGTAGTTCGAGCCGGGCCACTTCCTTCGCCGCATCCCGCTCCCGCACATGCAGCGTTTTCTGCCGCACTTCGGCGCTCACTTGGGTCTTTTTGCTCGCTAATGTCGCCTGCGAGGTCTCCAGATTGATCTGCGCCAGTCCGATAGCCTCCCTCGTTCTTGCGCTGAACAGCGGCACTTGCACTTGTACGCCTGCGTTGAAATTGTTCCTCTGGAACTTCTTGTAAAACTCGCTGTAATTGTTGAAGTTCGCCAGCAAACTATAGGTGCTGACCGCCTCCAGCGTCGGAAAATATCCCCGCTTCTCGCCCTTCAACCGGAACTCTTTGGCCCGCACTTCGGACTCGGCCAGCAACAGCCCCGCGTTGTTCTGCATCGCCATGGCCACAAGATTTGCGCCTTGCTGTTCTGCTTCGCCGGGCAATTCCTCCGGGGTGACCTCAATGGCCTGCTCTTGCCCCAGCCCAATCTGTCCTCTCAAGAAAACCTCCAGCTCGTCTTCGCGCCCCTCGAGCTGCAGAATTCTTTGTGTCACTTGCGCCTTGGTCAGCTGCGCCTTCGTCACTTCCACCGGCAATTCGTATCCTTCTCCCTGTCGCTCCTCGGTCACCTGCAAAATCTTATCCGCGCTCTCCTGCTCCCCCCGCAAAAGTTCCAGCGAATGCCGAACCTTGGCCAGCTCCAAATAAGCCATCGCCGTCCGGGCGATCACGATGTTCTTCACATCCTCAAGCACAAGCTTCTGCGACCGGGCCTGCTCCTCCAGCTCTTTTCCCTGTCCCCGTAGTGGCTCGTTAAAAATCTGCTCCGTGTACGTTAGGCTGAATACGGATGGCGCGCGCCCTCCCGGAGTCTCCGGAATCCCGTACGTGTACCCCGCACCCGACCCGGCGTATACACTCGGCAAAAACTCCGCTTTGCTGACCTGCGAGGCGTGCGTCGCAAGGCTGGCCTGCAATTTCGCGACTTGAATGTCCCTGCTGTTCCTGAGCGCCATCTCGATCGCGCTCTTCAGCGTAAGCGCCACAGGCGCTCCCCGTTGCTCTCCCGCGGCCCTTCCCGCAGGTTGCGCCACCAGTTGTTCACGCCGTGCCTCCGGCGCAGCCGCGGTCTGGGCACTCGCCGGAGCACTCAACAGCAACGCTCCCGATGGCAACGCCAACGTCGCGCCACGCACCAACGCCATAATTTTCACCATTCTCCCGCTCCTTCGTCCGACGCCCGTTTCTCGCCTCAAACTCGCCTCGTTGCTCAAATTTTTCACGAAAAAAAAACCCAATTTTCCCTCGGGTCATAAAACGCTGTCGGGGCGGGGCACTTCGGCCGCCCGCCCAGCCCATGAAATGAGCCGGACACGACCGAAGACCGCCTTATTCATACCGCAACGACTCAATCGGCTGCAGCTTCGCCGCCTGGTTCGCCGGCAAATATCCAAAAAAGAGTCCCGTCGAACACGAGACCACAAACGCCAACACCACACTCATCGTCGACACCGGCACACGCAAGTTTCCCGGCAAAAAAAACTGAACGATCACCGGCACAAGCAAACCGATCAAAATGCCCACCACCGCACCGCCCCCGCTGATCAAAAACGCTTCCGTCAAGAACTGATACATGATCTCCTTGCGCGCCGCCCCGATAGCCTTTCGAATCCCGATCTCCCGCGTCCGCTCCGTTACCGTCACCAGCATGATGTTCATAATCCCTACCCCGCTGATGAGCAGCGCTATGAAGGCAATCACGATCAACACAATCGTCAACGCCAGCGAAATATCCCTCGCCGCTTTCAGAATCGCCGTCAGCGTCTGCACGTTATACTCGGCTGCGCTGGGGTGCCGGCTGTGCAGCAACCGCGTCACTTGCCGTTCCACGCTCGGCACGTCGTCTGGCGTGGCTGCCTGCACATCCAGCACTTTCAATGTATTCGCGCCCGTGTAGTACTTGATCAACCCAAACGGAATCAGAACAGATTCCGCCTGTATGTCGGAGAGCCCGAAAGTTTCCACGCGCTCCTTGAAAACCCCGATGATCGTGAAGATGAGCTCACCCACGTGCAAATCGCGTCCCACCGGATTGTCTTGTCCGAAAAGCCTCTTCGCAAGTTGCGGGGTGATCACACACATCTTGCTCCGCATTTCCATGTCCACGGAATCGAGATAACGCCCGCGCAAGACGAGCAGCCGGCGCATCTCCCTGTATCCGGGCGTCACGCCGATCAACGTAACCGGCCGCACCACGCCCTGGGCCACGACGGACAGTTGCAGGTCGCTTATTCCGGACACTTGCGTAACCTCGGGAATGGTGTCCTTCACCGCCCGCAGATCCTCCATCGTAATTTCGTAGCTCAGCGGCTGGGCTTTCTCCGAGCTTCTCACCAGCTCTGCCCACACCAGGTTCGACCCCACCGCTTCAATTTGTGAAATGACAAATTTCCGGCTCGTCAGCGCCACGGTAACCACCAGCACGATCGACGCGCTTCCAATAATCACGCCCAGCGAGGTCAGCATCGCGCGCAATTTGTTGGCCCGCAGCGCGTCAACCGATACCGACAGCGTTTCTTTCAAATCCATCATGAAGGTTTACTCGTCGACGACCGCAGAAGTGCCCATGCGGCAGAAAACAGGAACACCGCGCTTCCCTGCTCTCCTTCAGTTTTTCTCGACTCGCTTGAGCGACTCGCGCGCGCTCTTGTTTTTCGGATCCAGCTGCAGCGCCGCCCGGTATTCCTTTATCGCCGACTCCTTCTCGCCCCTGCTCTCATACAGGCGGCCCAGCCACTCGTGCGCCACTGCATATCGCGGATAGCCGTTACGCTTTGGTGCCTTCTGCAAATATTCCCGCAACGAGCTCTCGGCTTCTTCCTGCTTTTCGTTTTTCAGGACCAAACCCACGGCCCGGTAAAACATGCCACGCGGGTCCGCTGCGGCCACCTTGGTTCCGAGATCGGCGACCTCCATCAATCGTTCCCCCTGGCCGCGCCTCACCGCATAATCGCCAATGTCGAAAATGAGTTCCGCTGACTGCGGATGACTTTCCAGCGCCAACTTGAACTCCCGATCGGCATCCGCGAAATCTTTTTTCTGCCGCCGGCAATTCCCCAGCGCGTAATGCCATTCCGCCGCATCCATGGACTGCAGCTTCTCGATCTCCGGCTTGGCTTTCTCCTCCCCGCCTCCCACCAGGCCGGGAGCGGCACAATCAAATTCGATCAGCGCCTGCCGCGCCGCAAAATTCTTCTCATCGAGCTGCACGGCAATCTCAAATTCCCGGTGCGTCTTCCTCGCTAGCCCGGGAGCCGTAAACATCGAGGCGTGGTCCGCCTTCTCGCCGTAAGCTCTCCCAAGCCACTCGTGAAACACGGAACTCTGCGGATCGATGGTCACCGCTTTCTCAGCGCTCGTGACGGCCGCATCCCGTTCCTGCAATTCCAAATAGGATTTTGTCAGCAGCAACTGTACGTCGCCGTTCTGCGGCTCTTTCACCGCCGCGGCCTGCAACTCCAGCACGGCCTTCGCGTAATCGCCGTTCTCATAAGCCCGCCGCCCGGCTTCGAGCGCCTCGCCCTGCTTGACCGTCGCCGAAATACTCGCCGTTCCCGCCAGCAACGCGGGCAGCATCACCCAATATTTTGCCTGCCTGCGTATGTCCATCCCCCATCTACGCCGCATTCGTATTCACAACCTGGACGGCCATCCCGTCATGCAAATCCGTATCACCCGGCAGCGCGACCATTTCCCCTTCCTGCAGTCCGCCCATGACCTCGTAGCTGGTGGCGTCCGCGATTCCCACTAAAATCTCCCGCCTCTCCAGCCTCGATTTGCCAACGCCCAGTTCGTTTTTCTTCACCACAAATACATACCGGTGCGCGCCCTCCGACGCCACCGCGCCTCGCGGCACGGCCAGCACATTCAAGCGCTCCTTCGAATTGATGCGCACATTCACGTTAATGTTTGGCAGAAGCTCCAGCTTGTCATTGCTCACCGCGCACAAAAGTTCTCCCACGCTCCGCGTTCCATGCGGAACCACTTGCTTAGGAATAATCTCCGTTTTCCCCATCCAACTCCTGTTCGGCAAGGCATCCCAGGTGATAATCACCGGCTCGTTCGCTTCCAGGCCACCCAGATCGGGCTCGTCAATAAACGCCCTCACCCGCACCCGATGCAAATCCGCCAGCTCTGCCAGCAAGTCGCCCAATTTCACGTAGTCGCCCGCTCTCACCGGTAGCGAATACAGCGTCCCATCCGCCGGCGCGGCAATTCTCCCGTTGTTCACTTTGTCCTCGAGCGCCGCCATCTCGCTCAACGTCTGCTGCACTTGCAACTCGCCGCGCTCCGCATCCAGCCTAGCCTGGCGGTCAAACTCCTGCTTCACCGCCAGCAATCGCGTAACCTCCGCTTTCGCGTTCGCCAGCGCCTGGTCGTTTGCGGCGAGGTCCTCTTTCGTCGCCGCTTGTCCCGCCGCCAGCCTCTCGAGCGAATCATGATTCCGTTGCAAACGGTCGCGCTCCCCCTCTGCTTTCGACAAATCGCCTGCCACCCTGGCAGCTTCATCGGCCTTGCCGCCAGCTCTCGCGGCCCGCAAATCGTCCTGCGCCCGCAAGAGTTTTGAACGCGTATCCGCCAGTTGCGCCGCCACTTCCTTAACGTTTAGCTCCAGCAAGAGTTGCCCCTTTTTCACCGTCTGGCCCTCGGTTACGTAAATCTTTTCGACAAAGGTATCCAGCTGGGCCCTCATCACATACGGAGAAATGGGCTCCACTTTCCCGTTGCTGCTGATCGAGGAGACCAGGTTTTCCCGCGTGGGCGTCATGGCAGAGATTTTCGCCGCCGGCTTCCTCCCACTTAGCCAAACCAAAAACGGCGCAGCTGCGCCGGCCAGCAGCAGTAGAATCACAATCCGGTTTCGCAGCCTGCGATCCATGTTCCCCTATTCCAAACAGTTCCCGACCCGGCACCCAGCAACACACACAAGCCCCAGCGCCCCTTTGCCTCCTTCCATCTTTTCCGTGGCTTGCCGCCCTACGTCTGGAGTGCCCCGAAGTGTCTCATTCTAACAATAGCCAAGCCGCTTTCTCCATCTTGGTTCCAAATAAGTGTCTCATCTCCAATTCAATACAGATGCCTCTCCCACCCCGCAGGATGCGTGCCGGGCGCTAAACTCCACCCCCTGATCGCTTTATACATCTCGCCATCGAAACCCAATCGGTGGCCGCGCCCGGCTCCAGTCACGAGCCACAAATGGCCTTCTAACACAAGCTTTACCATTCGGGCCATAAAGCCCCGGACCTTTTAGGCCGGGGATATAAGGCCCGTTAGAGCGGGGTCTTTTGTTCCTCGACGTATTGCTTAATAATGCCCAGCGGTGCCCCGCCACAACTGGCGGCGAAGTAGGAAGGCGACCACAGGACATGGTTCCAATAGCGTTTCTCCATATTCGGTCGTTCGACACGGAGTAGGCGACTGGAAACACCTTTGAGGCTGTTGACCAAGCTCGACACAGAGTGCTTTGGTGGGTAGTGGATGAGCAAGTGTACGTGTTCGGCTGCGCCGTTCATTTCAACCAGCTGCGCCTGGAAGTCGCCCGAGACCTTCTCGAAAATGGTTTGGAGCCGCTCGAGGGCGTCTCCGTCAAACACTTTTCTTCGATATTTCGTGACGAAGACCAAGTGGACATGTAATGCGGACACGCAATGCCTGCCTTGACGAATATCATTTGACAGTTTCATAGACCAAGAGAATAATCGAGTTATGTTGCGACGGCAAGCCTTCCAATTCAAGTCGATGCCGAATGGCCAGGAAACCCGCCATCTGCGGCAGTTCGCTGGGTCGTGCCGCTTCGTCTACAACAAAGCACTGGCGCTCAACACCCAACGCTATGAGAAAAAGGAAAAACGTTTGGGCTACGCCGAGTTGTGCGCCCTGCTGCCAGGCTGGAAGAAGGAACACCCGTTCTTGTCCGACGTACCAGCGCAAGCATTGCAGCAAGCGTTGAAAAATCTCGAACGGGCGTACACCAACTTCTTCGAAAAACGAGCCGACTTTCCGAAGTTCAAGAAGAAAGGTCGGCATGAGAGTTTCCGTATCCCGCAAGGCTTTGCGCTAGACAACCAGAACGGGCGTGTCGAAATCCCGAAGATGGGCTGGATGCGCTACCGCAAGTCGCAAGACGTACTGGGCGAAGCCAAGAACCTCACCCTGCGTGAATCGTGCGGTAAGTGGTACGTCAGCGTGCAGGCCGAGCGTGATGTCGAGACCCCACAGCATCCATCGACATCGGTGGTCGGTATGGATTGGGGCGTGGTCCACTTGGCAACCCTGTCGGACGGCGAAGTCGTAGACCCCTGTCAGCCGCTCAAAAAGGTCCTGCCTAAGTTGGCGAAATGGCAGCGCCGCATGGCCCGGAAGATAAAATTCTCAAACAACTGGCGAAAGGTGAAAGCCCGTATCACCCAGTTGCACGCCAAAGTCGCCAACATCAGAAAGCATTTCCTACACACAGTCTCGAACGACATCAGCAAAAACCACGTCGTTGTCGTAGTCGAAGACTTGCAAGTCAAGAGCATGAGTCGATCGGCAACAAAGAAAGTGGCGCAAAAGTCTGGGCTGAATCGTGCCATCCTGGATGCCAGCCCGTTCGAGTTGCGCCGCCAACTGGAATACAAAACGCAGTGGCGAGGCGGTCTGCTGGTCCCGATAGCACCCCAAAACACCAGCCGCAAGTGTCCCGAGTGTGGGCACATGTCGGCGGAGAACCGCAAGTCGCAAGCCAAGTTCGTTTGTGGCCGGTGCGGATTCTCGGCCCCTGCGGATTTCGTCGCTGCCGTGAATATCAGAGAGGCGGGACTCGCCTCGCTAGCCTGCGCGTCGTCTTCGGGTGAGGTAAGCCCGTCGTGCCAGGAACCCACCGAAGGTATCCCCGCTTTGGCGTGGAACCAGTAGGAATCCCCTCCCTTTAGGGACCCCTTAGGGAGGGAAGGATATCAAACTCGAACGAAATCTTCCCCTTCCGCATCCGTAGTAGACTCAGAAGCCTTACTGCAGGGTATTTTGATCGAAGCAAGCGAGGGGTCCGTCCATGATTGATGCTCGTGGCTTGTCCAAGCGCTTCCAGGACAAGAAGCGCGGTGAAATCCGCGCCGTCGATAACGTCAGCTTTCAGTGCCAACCCGGCAAAATCTACGGCCTGCTGGGCGCCAACGGCGCCGGCAAAACCACCACGCTCCGCATGCTGGCCACCATTCTCGAGCCCACCGACGGCACGGCCATCGTCAACGGCTTCGACGTCGTCGAAAACCCCGAAAAAGTCCGCGCCAACGTCGGATTCCTGTCTACCGCCACCGCTCTCTACCCCCGCCTCAGCGCTCAAGAAATGGTGGAGTACTTCGGCCGCCTGAATGGTCTTGACGAACCCACGCTTAAAAAACGCATCGACGACGTATTCTCCCGGCTGGACATGAACAGTTTCCGCGATCGCCGCTGCGACAAACTCTCCACCGGCATGAAGCAAAAAACCTCCATCGCCCGCACCCTCGTCCACGACCCGCCCGTCATGATCTTCGACGAGCCCACCACCGGCCTCGACGTTATGACCGCCCGCACCATCATCGGCTTCATCGCCGACTGCCGCGACCGCGGTAAAACCGTCATCTTTTCCACCCACATCATGTCCGAAGTCGAGCGCCTGTGCGATTCTATCGGCATCATCCACGGCGGCAAACTCCTGGCCGAAGGCAGTCTCGCCGAGCTCCGCGCCAAATACACCGAACACAATCTCGAAGAGATCATCGTCAAAGTCGTTGGCCCGCTTCTCGCCAACTCGGAGGCATGAGCGCTATGAACTTTCACGCCATCGCCGTCGTCTATCGCAAGGAACTCACGGAATGGCTCCGCGATCGCCGCACACTCATCTCCACGGTCCTCGTACCGCTCCTTATTTTCCCGATCCTGATCTCCGGCATGATTTCACTCTCGGCGGTCTTAATCGGCGGCGCCAAGAAAGAGATTCCCAAAGTCATGATCATTCACGGCGAAGATTCCCCCGCCGTCGTCGCCGCCTTGGGCGCAAACAAGGATCTGGAAGTCGTTCCCTACGCGGCCAACTGGCAGGACCAAATCTCCGACAAGCAAATTCGCGCCGCCGTGGATATTCCCGAGGGCTTCCAGGCTTCTCTGGAGAAAGGCGCTCCCGAGACCATCCAAATTCACTACTACGAAGGCGAGATTAAATCGGAATTTGGCGCAGAGCACGTCGAAAAATCTCTCAAGGATTATCGCGACGACCTCGTCAAGAAGCGCCTGGAAGCGAAAAATCTGCCCGATTCTCTTATCGCTCCCTTCGACATCAAGCAGCACAACGTCGCGCCCCCCGAGAAAGTCGGAGGCGCCAGCATCGGCAGCATGATCGGCTACATGGTCATCATTCTTTCCATGACCGGCGCCATGTACCCGGCTATCGATCTTACCGCCGGCGAAAAAGAACGCGGCACCATGGAGACCATTCTCTCCAGTCCCGTTTCTCGCCTCGACCTCGTTCTCGGTAAATTTCTCCTGGTCTTTTCCGCCTCGCTCACCACCGCAATCCTCTCCGTCACGTCCATGGGCCTTTCCTTCGCCTATATGGGTCATGCACTGGCGAATTCCGCGGAAACCTCCGGAGCCGGAATCCACATGAATCTCGGCCTCACCTCCGTGGTCGCCGTCTTCCTCATGGCGCTCCCGCTTTCCGTTCTCTTTTCCGCAGTGCTAATGACCGTCGCGCTCTTCGCCAAAACCTACAAAGAAGCCCAAAGCTATCTCACGCCCTTGACGTTCATCGTCGTCATTCCCGCCGTCGCGAGCGTCCTTCCCGGAGTCGAGCTCACGCCCAAGCTGGCCCTGATCCCCATTCTCAATACCAGCCTAATCTGCAAAGAAATCATCACCGGCACCTACCACTGGAATTCCATTGCCGTCATCTTCGCCTCCACCTGCGTCTACGCGGCAGTCGCCATCTTCGTCGCCGTCAAGACCTTCCAACGCGAATCCGTCCTCTTCCGCTCCTGACCTCTCGCTCTTTCTTTGTAGGGCCGAGCTTGCCCGGCCCGCCTAGCCGCCCCCAGCTGCTGCGCAATACGCCTACACCGCGACGGGCATCGCCCCACGCGAATCGTTTTTCCCACCACTCGTTCTCGTCTTCCCGCTCACCACGGTCCTCCGCCCGCGACCTCCGAGCCCCTTATTCCACAAATACATCGCCGCATAAGCTCGCCACGGCCGCCAGGCCTGCGACCATTCTTCAAGCTCACGCGTCCCTCGCAATCCCAACGCCCTCAGCAACCCGAGATCCCCGGCAGGAAGTGCATCTGGCTGCCCCAGCGCCCGCATCGCCACATACTGAGCCGTCCATCTCCCAATCCCCGGAATTTCGCACAGCCTTCTCGTAAACTGGTCCGCCTCCACGATCCCCTCGAATCGGACATGCCCATCGCGCACCGCCCGAGCAAAAGCCCGAATGGTCTCCGCTCGCGCGCGAGGCAGCCCGATGCTCTGAAACTCAGCCTCCGCCAAAACCTCTGGCCGCGGAAAGTAGTGACTCAGACCATTCCCAGCAGAACACGGCCTTCCAAAGGCCCTAACCAACCGACCTGCCAATGTCGTCGCTCCTTTGACGGTCACTTGCTGCCCGAGAATCGCTCTCACTCCCAACTCAAATCCATCCCAGCATCCCGCCACGCGCAGCCCTGGACTCGCCTCCATCCTCCTTGCCAGCTCCGGATCGCCCCTCAGCCTGGCCGCAATCGCCTGCCAATCCGAGCTCAAATCAAACATCCTTCGAATTCGTTCAATGATCAAAAAAAGCGCCCGCGAATCTCCGAACTGAATCCGCACAGAAAGTGCCAATTGGCTCTGATCCAGCGCCACTTCAAAACAACCATCCTCTCCATGCCAAGACACGCTCCGCCGGTAGCTTTTCGCCTCCACGACCTCCACGCCCGGTATCGCCCGCGGCGCGAGAAACGCCAACATCCCTTCCCAGTGGTAAGGCGGCCGAAATCCCAGCCGGAACAAATACTGATTCTCCGGCAACCGTGTCTTCTGTCGCGCGATTCGCCGGATGTGCGTTGGCGTCCGTTCATACGTCGTGCGAATCGCCGCGTTGAACCGGCGCACGCACCCAAAACCCGAGGCAATCGCGATATGGCCCATCGCCAAACTCGTCTCGTCAATCAGCTTTTTCGCAAAGTGCAGCCGCCGTGTGCGAGCCACCGCGCTCGGCGTCGCTCCCAAATGTTTCAAAAACAATCGCCGCAGATGCCGAGCCCCGATCCCTAGCCGTTCCGCCAGTTGTTCCACTCCACCGTCCTCAAGTCCGCTCTCCCCAATCAGCCGTAGTGCCCGCGAAACGGTATTCGAAGTCCCCAGCCACGCCGGCGTTCCCGGCGAACACTCCGGTCTGCATCGAAGGCACGGTCGAAATCCCGCTTCCGCTGCGGCAGCCGCGCTAGCGAAATACCGCACATTTTTTTCCTTTGCCGTCGGCGCCGGACAAGTCGGCCGGCAATACACTCCGCTTCCCAGCACGCCAATGAAAAACTTTCCATCAAAGCGCGCATCGCGCGAAAGCCTTGCCCGTGAACACAATTGCCAGTCCAAATCCATCTCTTTCACGAACCCCTCACCAACGTAGCGTAATCCATCCCAAATCGAAAGCTGGACGTTTTCGGACCACGCTCCCAACTCCCTCTGATCCGCCTTCCGGCAGCCTTCGGGATCGGCGTCCGCAAACGTCTACTTTCCCTGGCAGCAAAGTCCGTCAACGTCCAACCTTCCTCAACAAATAAACGTATGTTGGCAGTCACCTGTGCAAGGCGTACTCCAACGTTTCGCTATCGCGGAGGTTCACATCAGACTAGCCACACCTGTGAAGACGTTGTCGAGGAATGGGTGCAGGTAAACGCGATTCTACCCCTGCCTGCACCCATCATGGAATTGCGTCGGCCGGCGTCACTTCGTCCGCGGTTCCTGAACAGAAAGCTTCGAGAGGATCCTGATTCCCACAATGAATGCCAAGGTTCGACACGCAAGACTCAGCCTAATCTCTCTTTCTATCTTCTTCCTCGCGGCGCTAGCCGTTCCCTCCATTGTTTCTCGCTCCGCCCAGTCTTCAAAGAAGAACTCCTGCGCCGCCTCCGAATTTCACCAATTCGATTTCTGGATCGGCGATTGGGACTCCTTCGAAATCGGCAGCTCTGCCAAAGACGCGCACCTCCGCGTAGATCGCATTCTCGAGGGCTGTGTCCTGCGCGAAGACTACCAAGGCGCGAACGGCCACCTAGGTCAAAGCTTCACCATCTACGACGCCTCTCGCAAACTCTGGCATCAAACCTGGGTCACCAATCGCGGCGAACTGCTCGAAATCGAAGGCAAGTTTCACTCCGGCGAAATGGTCCTTTCCGGTTCTGATCTCACTGCCACCGGCGAGAAACGCGAAGTCCGGGGCGTTTGGAAGCCCGTCGAAGGCGGCGTCCGCGAAACCGCCGTAGCCTCGGTCGATGGCGGCCATACCTGGAAGCCCTGGTTCGATCTCATCTTCCGTCCCCACTCCTCTGATTCCCCCTCCGTATCACCAAACTCTCTCAACGATGACCAAAGAGCCGTCATTGCACTGGACGCACAATTCCAAGCCGCCGTGAAAGCCAACGACGAGGCCACCATCGATCATCTCTTGCCGGCCGACTACATTCTGGTGACCAGTTCCGGCAAGACGTTCACGAAAGCAGATTTACTCGAAGAAGCGCGCAGTGCCAGCAGGCATTATGAGCACCAGGAAGACAGTGAACAAACAGTGCGTGTCTGGGGCAATACCGCCGTCATCAGCGCGAAACTTTGGGCCCAAGGTACCGAAAACGGCACACGCTTCGACTACACTCTGTGGTTCAGCGACACCTACGTCCGCACGCCTGGAGGCTGGCGCTACGTCTTCGCCCAGGCTTCCGTCCGCCTCCCCAAAACCGTCTGAAGCCCAACGCGCCCCATATCCCCTGTTTTGTTTAGTGCGGATTCTAAAAGATTTAGCAGTGTCTCAAGGGATGACGTACTCTGGCAGGAGTTGTTTGTGGACATTTTTGTAAACATTGGTTCTAAAGGATTTGTAACAACCAGACCGAGAGCATTCCCTGGGACTTTTTCCCGACTGCTCCCGAACCAGCCCCCTCGTTTTCTCGTATATGAATAAAGAGGATGACGATGACGCTACGCCTTCGGATCATCCGTATCCTGCTGATCCTTCTCCTCTTACCCCCAATCCTCGCCGGGGTTGCAGGATGGCTGGTCGCACCCGGCTTCCTTCACCCCGTTCGCCGTAATCTCACTCCCGACCTCATCCGCGAAGCCGACGCCTCCTTCGCCCACACCGGCAGCCATCGCGAAGATTTCACCGTGCGCGCTCCTGACGGCATCCTGCTTCGCGGGTGGATCGTACGCCCCGCGCGCCCCAATGGTTCCTGGGTTCTTTTCTTCCATGGAGTCGCCGACAACCGCGTCGGCGTCATCGGCCAATCCGAATTCTTACTCCGCACTGGCTACAGCGTCGTCATGATGGACGCTCGCGCCCACGGCGCCAGCGAAGGCCAACTCGCAACGTACGGCTGGCTAGAGCGTAACGACACGCGCGCCGTGCTCGACGCTCTCGTCCTTTCCGAGGTCGCTCGCACCGATGAGCAGTTGAAGTCCGGAAAGTCGAGAATGGAACTCGCCACCGAAGCTGACCTGAAAAACCCTGTCCACTCGCCAAATCCGCGGCTAGGCGCGCCGCTTCACATCTTTGCGCTAGGCGAATCCATGGGCGCGGGCATCGCCCTGCAATCGGCCGGCGTCGAACCGCGCATCGAAGGTGTCGTCGCCGAATCATCCTTCGCAACTCTCCGCGAGGCCTCTTATGATTACGCTGGCTTGCGCCGTTCTCCTCTGCTCGGCAAAACGCTCTTCGCGCCCTTCAGCTGGATGCTGCTCTATCGCGGCGAAAAACTCACTGGCCTCCCCGTCGCCGAAGTTTCTCCCGAAAAAGCCGTCGCGACGCGCGCCTTTCCCGCCCTGCTAATCTGCGACGAAAAAGACGAAGCACTTCCCTGCCGCCACACGGAGCGGATCTACGCCGCTGCGCGAGGCCCCAAACAACTCTGGGAGGTCCCCGGCGCATTCCACACCGCCGCTCTCGGCTTCCAACCCGCCGAGTTCCAACGCCGCGTCTTGGAGTTTTTCGCTAACGTTGCCCAGTCCAAGCCCGTCCAATAACCTGGCGGCCGGCAAGTCGCACTGGCGGGCATTCTTGCCTGTCAGGTTTTACAGCCTAACTAGCACAGCCGTGACAACGACTAGGCTATGCCATTAAGCGGGATCACGCGCAGAAAAAGGGTGCAGCACCGGTCTTTTCTCTCCCGCGTGCTAAAATTACTAATTCATGCCGGACGCTGCTCTCATCTCGGTTCACGGCCTCTCCAAGCACTACCGCAGTTTCCGAAGGCGCGAAGGCATCCTCGGCGGCCTGGCGAATCTTTTTCATCGCGAATATCAAACCGTCAAAGCCGTAGAAAACATAAATTTTGAAATCGGCCGCGGAGAAATGGTCGGCTACATCGGCCCGAACGGTGCCGGCAAATCCACCACCATCAAAATGCTCACGGGCATTCTGGTGCCGACCTCGGGCGAAATCTCCTCAAACGGTTTCGTTCCCTGGCGCCAGCGCGCCGCCTACGTAAAAACGATCGGCGTAGTCTTCGGCCAGCGCACGCAGCTCTGGTGGGACATCGCCGCCATAGAGTCTTTCAAGCTCCTCCGCCGCATCTATGACGTCTCGCAGCGCGATTTCGATGAGCGCATGGAACTGTTCAATCAAGTCCTTGGCCTAACCGAACTGCTCAACGTTCCTGTCCGCAAGCTCTCGCTCGGCCAACGCATGCGCTGCGACCTTGCCGCCGCGCTCCTGCACAATCCGCCAATCCTTTTTCTGGACGAGCCCACCATCGGTCTCGACGTCGTCGCCAAGGATCATATTCGTCAATTCCTCCGCGCCATCAACCAGCGCTACAAGACGACCGTCCTTCTCACCACGCACGATCTCGATGACATCGAGGAACTTTGCCGCCGTATCATGATCATCGACCGGGGCACCGTGCTCTACGACGGCCCCCTGTCCCGCTTGAAAGAGCAGTTCCTGCGCACCAAGCAAATCAAATTCATTCTTCGCGACGGCGATCAAAGCGCCCGCCTCGCCGCCTTTGAGCAAAATCTCCCCGCGCTTGCGCCGAATGGCAGCAGCGGCGCAGCCGCGCTCGAACTCGAGCGCCTCGACGAAATGACCTGCCGCCTGCGCTTCGACCGCGCCCGGGTCTCTTCGAGCGACCTGATCCGGCAGATTCTCGCGGCGGTAGAAGTGCGCGACTTCGTCATCGAAGACGAGCCGATCGAAGAAATCATCAAACGCATCTATTCCGGCGAAGCCGAGATTAGTTCGTGCCAAAGCGAGGAGAAAAGCGTTTCGCCGGTAAACCGGTAAACAAAGAAGCGACATGGCGACCGCCGAAACATTTCCGCTTCCCGTTCGCAAGCCTTCCTCGCTCGCCGGACTGAAGATTTACGCCGAATTCATCCGCATCGGCTTTGTCAACATTCTCGCGTTTCGCTTGCGCTACTACACGGGCATCATCACCTATCTCATCAACGTCACCGTGTACTTTTTCATTTGGCGAGCGGTCTTTGCCAACGCCACTGGCGCCATCGCGGGATTCTCGCTGTCGCAGATTCTCACCTACGTCAGCGTCGGCTGGATTCTCCGTTCCTTCTACTGGAACACCATCGATCAGGAAATGGCCTACGAAGTGATCGACGGAAAGATCGCCATGGACCTGATCAAGCCTGTCTCCGTCCAGTGGATGTGGCTGGCGCGCGCCATGGGCGAGTCCGCGTTCCGCCTCATTCTTCTCACCGCGCCAACGGCGATCATCGTCACACTGCTCTTTCCAGTTCTGCCGCCAGCCTCGAAACTGAACTTCGCGCTTTTCCTCGTAGCCGCCATCGGCAGTTTCTTCATCATGGGCGCGCTCAATTTCATCATCGGCACTTGCGCTATCCCGCTCACGTCCATCCTCGCCCTGATTCGCGCGAAATTCTGGCTCATCGAGCTGCTCAGCGGCCTGCTCATCCCTCTGAATTTCTTCCCGCGGCCCATCCACACCCTTTCTTCGTGGCTTCCGTTCGAGCACATCGCCTACACTCCGCTGCAAATCTACCTCGGCCGACTTTCCCTCGCCGAAACATTTCGCCTCCTCGCCATCGAATATTTCTGGGTGGCGGCGCTGCTTTTCCTCGGCCATCTCTGGTGGATCCGCGCCACCCGCAAAATCACCATTCACGGCGGCTAAATGCGCGACGCTCTCCTCAATCTGAAACGCCACGCGGCGCTGCTGGGCTTGTACTTCGCGCAATATGCGAAGGTGCGCGTCAGCTATCGAGGCGATTTTTTCATCTCCGCGGTGACTTCCATGGCCGCCACGATTTTTTCACTCGGATTTGTCTTCGTTCTTTTTAAGAGAGTTCCAACTCTGTCCAACTGGCGCATGGAAGAAGTGGTATTTCTTTATGGCTTCTCGCTCATCCCGTTCGGTCTGTTCAACATTTTTTCTCTCAACCTCTACGAATTTGGCGCCACGTACATCATGGAGGGAAAATTTGACCGCGTCCTTCTGCGCCCGCTCTCTTCCCTGTTCCAGGTGGTCTTTGACGCCTTCCGCATCGAGTCCCTGCAGGAGGTTGTCGTCGGTCTGGTCGTCGTGATCTGGGCTTCGCGCCGGCTTCACTATCCATGGCACGCCCTCGATGTCCTTCTCCTCGCTTTCTTCGCGCTCTGCGGCGGCCTCATCTACATCTCCGTGTTCCTCTTTCTCTCTACCTTTTCTTTCTGGTTCGAGGACCGCATCGGCATCCACCCGCCTTTCTGGAATCTCCTTGCCTTCGGCCGGTACCCGCTCTCCATCTATTCGAGCTATATCCAATTCCTGCTCAGTTGGATCATTCCGTTCGGCTTCGCCACGTTTTATCCCGCCTCACGCCTTCTCGGCCACCCCGAATTTCGCATCTATGCGCCGCTCATTCCCCTAGTGGCCGCCGCAACCTTCGCGCTCGCGGTCACGTCGTGGGGTATCGGCCTGCGCCGTTATTCCTCCACTGGCTCCTGAGCCAGCAGTTTCGGGCTGGACAAAAAGAAAAAGGCCGACTCGCGCCAGCCTTTCTTTGGAATCGGGTTTTTCGGAGGAAGTTAACTCAAAGAGCTTTCATCACCATCAGGATGCGATCGTCTTCGTACATTCCGTCGCGCGAGTGCGTCTCCACTTCTCGAAGTACCGCGCGCATGATTGCTTCAGGAGTGCGGTCGCGTACTCCCCGGACGAGTTCTGCCAGGCGCTGACGGCTGAATTCCGTTCCAACCCGGTCCATGGCTTCGGTGATCCCGTCCGTGCAGGCCACCAGCAGATCGCCCGGACCGAACGCCACCGCGCCGCACTCAAACTGCACGTCCGGGAGGAGGCCAACAATCATCCCGCCAACGTCGAGCCACTCGACGCGTCCATCTGCTCGAATCACCGCCGGCGGCACGTGCCCCGCGTTCACATAACGCATGTTCCGTCCCCCGCTTTCCACAAGTGCGAGGAACATGCTCAAATACTTTGTAGCGCGGCCCAGCGCCACCGAAGCGCGCGCCCCCATCAAAAGCTTGTGATTGATGGTAGCCGGCAATTTTTCAAGCGGCTCGACGTGATCCGCCAGCGCATGCAGCGTAGCTTGCACGTTGGCCATCACCAACGCCGACGCCGCGCCCTTCCCCTCCACGTCCGCCACAACGAGCAGGAGGGCCTCCCGCCCGTCCACCTGCACGGGAAGAAAATCGTAATAGTCGCCGCCGACCATTTGCGAAGCGCGGTGCGACACGGCAATTTCGATTCCCGGAAAAGCGGGCGGCGCATCCGGCAGAAACCCGGTTTGAATCTCCCTCGCCAGCGCCAGGTCGCGCTCCATTTTTTCCTTTTCGACTCGTTCGCGGTGCAGCTGCGCTTTTTCGAGCGCCAGCGCCACATGCGCCGAAAGCGCATCGAGAAAAGCTTCATCCTCGTCCGTGAATCCTTCCGCCTTGTTCAGCAATTGCAAGACGCCGATGATGTCCGCTGCTTCATTCCGTATGGGCAAGCACAGCAACTGCTTGGTTTTAAATCCGAGCCGGCGGTCGATATCCGGCTCGAAGCGCGGATCATCGTAAGCATTCTCCAGCCGCACCGCGGAGCCCTCGCGCGCCACCCATCCAACGATGCCGCGGTCCGCCGGCAGCCGGATGACTTGCTGTTCCAGCCCCAGCCCCACAAGCGACCAGATTTCATTGCGACCGCGGTCGACGAGAAAAACCGTGCCGCGTTCCGCACCCGTCTGGCGCGTGGCGATTTGCAAAATGATGTGGATCAGCTCGCCGAGATCCAGCGTGGAGTTCAGCTTCTTGGTGGCTTCGATGATGCTGGAAAGCTCCTTCATCGCGCCGCGGCGCTCCGCCAGCGCCAGCACCACGGCGGAAAAAACGCGCGAGCAAATCCATCTGGCTACGGACGCGATCCTCGAGCGGCCCCGCGCCGCGAACCTCCAGAACGCGCACGCGAAAATCGTCGCTCCCCAGCGCGCCCGCCCAAATTGCGGGATCTTTGCTGCTGTCGGTGGGCAATCCCGGTTTTATTCCCGCGGGAGTCGACGCGGGCAGAGTCCCCGCCTCGGCCCAGACTTCCGCCTCACCGCGGTCGGCGCGCCAAAGCCTCGCGCCGACAACACCGGGCTGGCCCATCGCGGCGCGCACTACACGAGCGGCGGCCTCATTCGCAGGGAACCGGCCCTCGAGTAGCCGTAGCCCATCGAGCAGTTCGGGGAAAAGTTCGTTCACTTTCTGACGAGCCGGCGATTCGCTCATAGCGTGCCGGGCGGAAAAGGGCCGCCGCGTTGGAGGTAAGCCTAGCAGGAGTGCTGTGGGTTGAAAAGAGCAGGTTGGCAGTGACCGATGCCCATGGCGATGGAGCTAACCCCGGCGGTACGATGAAACGGAAGTCAGGTCATTGGCAGCTAGAGATGGATGCCAGACGATGCGGCCGAGCCTTTTAGAAAGGCTGCTACTCGGCTTGTCCCGAAATCTGGCGGAACGCCTGGCCCGTCGACCACGTCTCGTAATCCAACGCTCCCTTCCTCATCCACGGCACACGCGACGAAAGGGTTCCCATCGCGCAGGCCCAGGCACTTTACGACAAGCTGAAGGGAAGCCGGCGATTTCTATTCCGTGCTTGGTCGGCGCAGCGATTCGCGCAATCGACCCGCAAGCACGGCAATGGTTTCGAGGCGCTCAGGAGCGCCCTGCAGTAAGCGGCCATCACTTTTTCGCCGCATTCCGGGGGGGGCGCGCTACTCCACCAACGTGATGGTCGCCTCGCCCCAATTACGGCTTGGGCGCCGGCTTCTTGGCGGCGGGCGCCTTCGTTGCTGCCCCCTTCTCGCCACCTTGCCTGCTGAGCAGGGTCAAAGCATCCTTGGCGTTGAACGGGAAGCGCCGCACGGACTGTTCGCCCGTGGTGCTGAGGGTGACGTCCACGCGCCGGTTATTAGCCAAGCGAACGGTCAGAAGGTTTTTCAGGAACTTCTGCTTTTCCGCCGGAGTCAAGTCCGGATCGTCCTCCAGCAGCTTCTTGACCTCGTCGTCGGTCATGTTTTGCTCGACACCGTACGCTTTGGTATCGATGTGATCGGCGGAAACGCCCTTTTCGATTAAATAGCTTTTGGTTCTTTCCACGCGGCGCTCGGACAGAAGCTGGTTGTACTCCTTGCCTCCGCGAATATCGGCGTGGCCGCCCAGGATCAGGTGAGCGTCCGGTTTGTAGGTCAAATACTGCCTGAAGTCGGCTGCCAGCGTGTCGAGAGTGACCGACTGGCTGGCCATCAGCCCTCCCTTCGGCTTCGCCACCGTGGGCTGCGCCGTCGGGAAGTAGATGCTGTGCAGGGCCAGCTTGAGTTCCAGCTGATGCACCTGGGGAGGTTCCTTGACCTCGACCTGGCCTGAGGCATCGGCAGTGCCGCCGCGCCCGTCGTTCACCGTGCACCTCACGGTGTAGGTTCCCGGCTGCAAGCCGGTGGCATCGAACGACGCGTTCGAGCCGGTGCCGCTAACCTGGCCACCCGAAGCCGAATAACTATACGTCAGCGGGTCGTTGTCCGGATCGCTGCCGGTGCAGGTAATTCCCGTGTGCTCACCGGTGAGAATCGGGCTGCGCTCAACCGACAAAGTTACCGTTGGCGGACGATTGGGCCGCTCCTCGACCTTGATGTCCGTTGCGCACGACGCCGACCCGCCCTTGCCGTCGCTGACTTGGGCGGTCACGGTATAGTTTCCGGGAGTGACGCCCGCGGAGTTCCAGCGCGCGTCAGGGCCGGAGCCATCCACTAGTCCGCCGGTTGCCGCGTAGCTGAAGGTGAGCGGGTCGTTGTCCGGATCGCTGGCGTTGACGTGGACCGCAACGGTATCTCCCGAACCGGCAAACACGGAAGTGGGACTGGCCGAACATGCGGCCACCGGCGGGTGATTCACGGGCGCCGGAGGAGGCGCTTCATGCGGCAATCCAAAGCGCAGAACGATTCCGGTCCCAAGCCGGAGATTATCCTGGCGGGCGTTTCCGCCGACGGAAGGCCCCGAGAAATTGGTCATCAGGTAGTCGAGCTCCGCGAAGCGCCAAACGATGTTTTTTGCCAGCGCGATATCCACGCCGCCGCCAGCCGCAAGCGCAAAGGCGTTCTGGCTGCCGGCGCCCGTCATCGGAGGACCGACATGGGCTCCGCCCAGAAGGAATTCCGCGAAGGGTATGAAGTAATCGAATTTGCGCAGATTCAAACGCGGACCAAGCAAAAATGTCGTGATCCCGCCGTGCGTCGAGGTGCCGTTGACGTTCCGGTCGTAGCTCAACCCGCCGAATTCTTCGGTGAGCCCGATCCATCGCGAGGGGTTCCAGGTGAAGGAGCCCGAACCTCCGTAATTGCTAAACGCGTCGAACCCGCCGCCCGGATGAAAATTCACGTAATCGAACATGCCCGCGATTTCGAATTTGGGAACAATTTTTCCCGGCGGCGTGTCACTGCCCGATTCTCCACCGGCCGGAAACCGCTTCGGGCGCGGAGACTCGGGAAGCGCGAAAAGATTTCGCGAAGCAGGCGTGATGTCCGCGATCGTTTTGGCGGGGCTGTTCTCCGCCGTTGCGGCCGCCGCGCTCGTATCGTCGCCATTTTCCCGGGCCTGCTGGGCGCACACCGGCCAAGCCAGAACAGCGCTCACCGCTACTGCCGCACACCAATTGCGCATGATTCGTCTCCCTAAGTTGTCTGTTTCGGAACCCAAGTCCCTCTTGTCCCCGTTGCAGCGGCGTCTGTGGCGCTGCCACAGAATCGCCTGGACTCATTGCGGCAACCATCTGCCATTAGCAGCCACACCGCCGATACCCTCTCCTGCTCTTTCCAAATACCGGGAGAAAATCCGAGAGGTCACAGGACGCGGTGCCGTAAGCCTATTCTAGATTTCCCTTTATTCGCAAGTCTTTCCTTTCCGTGTCAAATTGCGAAAAAGAATTCGTGTGGCCTCCTGGTTGTGTGTCCCGCCCGTTTTCCCCTGCGGTAAGTACCTCGTGAATTAACGGACGTTGTGGTAGGATACCGCCACTTTGTTGTGGTGAACCTGCCTCTCTCGGAGTTTTTGGACTTTCGAACGCTCCGTTTGGAGACATCGCACATGTTTTGTGGCCTCTTGTCCTGCGGCCAGAAGAAAAGCATCTGCTGCGTGGACGGACTATGCGAATCAAAAATGCAAGACGGCTTTCCGGCCTGACTCTCCTCGTTGCTAGCTTAGTTTTGGGCGGCCCGCGCGCCGAAGCGCAGACAGCAAGCATCCCTGCCCGCATCACCCAGGAGGTGGATGAGAAAAATCTTGTGACGCTGAAGGGAAACGTGCACGCGTTGGCGCGCCCGGAGTTTGACCAAGGCATGGTGAGCGACAATCAGCCCCTGCATCGCATGTTGCTTGTTCTGCGACGCGGCGCGGATCAAGAGGCCGCGCTCGAGAAGCTGCTCGATGACCAACAGAACAAATCCTCGGCTAATTATCACGTGTGGCTGACACCCGTACAGTTTGGCCGACAATTTGGGCCCGCGGATGAGGACATCCAGGTCGTAACGAGCTGGCTGCAGTCACACGGCTTTCAAGTCAGCAACGTGGCTGCGGGCCGAACTGTGATCGAGTTTTCGGGAAGCGCCGGGCAGGTGCGAGATGCGTTTCACACCGAGATTCACAAGTACTTCGTAGATGGGCAAGCGCGTATCGCCAACGCCAGCGACCCGCAGATTCCCACTGCGTTGGCGTCTGTGGTTGTGGGGCCAGCTACGCTGAACAACTTTCCGGTGAAGTCCTTCCTTCGCCACATGGGGACGTTTCGAAAATCGGTAAAGACTGGCGAAGTGACCCCCTTGCTCACATTTCCAGCTCCGGTGTGCCCGAACAATTGCTACGCCGTGGGGCCCGCAGACTTCGCCACGATTTACAACTCGCAGCCACTGCTAAGCGCGACTCCGAAGATTGATGGAACGGGTCAAACGATTGCCATAGTTGGAGAAAGCGACATCGACGTTCAGGACGTGATTAATTTCCGGGCCATGTTTGGATTGCCTCAGAATTTCTCGAGCAGCAATATCCTGCTGAATGGGCCGGATCCCGGCTTCAACGACAGTGAGGGCGAATCCGACCTAGACGTCCAATGGGCCGGAGCCGTAGCTCCGGGCGCAACCATCGACTTCGTGGTGTCGGGGTCGACGGAGACGACCTCGGGGATCTTTCTTTCGGCGACGTACATCGTGGAGAACAATCTCGCCGGAGTAATGAGCGAGAGCTTCGGCGGCTGTGAACAGCGGATTGGAGCACTGAACCAGTTTCATAACTCGCTGTGGGAGCAGGCCGCGGCGCAGGGCATTACCGTGATGGTCTCTGCCGGTGATGGCGGCTCCGCCGGGTGTGACAATTTCGATACCGAGCAGACGGCGAGCGGCGGGCTGGCGGTCAGCGGATTTGCCTCCACACCCTTTAACGTGGCGGTCGGCGGGACGGACTTTGACGATGTGGGGACGCAGAACACGTACTGGAATACCGCGACGACGTCGATTACTCCTCCCGTTCCCAGCTCGGCCTTGTCCTATATTCCGGAAGTGCCGTGGAACGACTCGTGCGCGCGGAACGGCTTGAGTGCATGCAGTTCCGGGAATGGGCTGGACATCGTCGCAGGCAGCGGCGGCGTAAGCACGCTCTATGGGAAGCCATCGTGGCAAACCGGGAGCGGAGTACCAAGCGATCAGCGCAGAGATCTGCCCGACGTTTCACTGTTCGCAAGTATTGGATCTGCAAGCGAAAGCTTTTACATCATGTGTCAGTCGGACGCGCTCCCGGCTGCCGGCACCGCTTGCAATTTGACGAATTTCGAGTTCACCTTTCAGGGTGTCGGCGGGACATCCGTTTCCTCCCCGGCCTTCGCGGGAATCATGGCGCTCGTAAATCAAGAATTCGGCCGCCAGGGAAATGCCAACTATGTGCTCTATGCCTTGGCGAAAACGAGCGGCGCCTCATGTAATGCGAATGCTGGCCCTCTTCCGGCATCTACATGCATTTTTTACGACGTAACAAAAGGGAACAATTCCGTACCCTGCGTCGGGGGATCGCTGAACTGTAGCAACCGTGTTGCCGGGGGCGTAGGAATTCTTGTGCCTTCGGCCAGTCCCACCACGCCTGCCTACGCCGCGGGTGCGGGGTATGACCTGGCCACCGGACTGGGCTCGGTGAACGCCCAAAATCTCGTTAGCAATTGGTCGTCGGTTAGCTTCAGTCCGTCGATCACTACGCTGTCAGCAACCGTAAACGGAAAACCGGTGGCATCCATCAGCGGTCTCACGCATGGCCAGACCGTCGGAGTAGCGGCCAGCGTGACGGCTGGGTCTGGCGGAAGCGGTACTCCCACCGGGCAGCTCGGTCTCCTGGCGACACCTAACCCCACAGCGAATCCTGGTGGGTCTTACGGATTCGACGTGCTAAGTCTGACAGGAGGTGCGGCCTCGAGCTCCAGCGTGATACTCCCGGGCGGAACCTACAGCCTCACAGCCCACTTCCAGGGCGATGGAATTTTTGGAGCCAGCGATTCTGCAGGGATTCCGGTGAGCATTTCTGCGGAAGCGAGCAAAACGGTTGTGAGCATTCCGGTGTTCGATCCGAATTCCGGCCAGGAAACGACGAACAGCCCAACTTCCCTGGTTTATGGCTCGCCCTACATCGCACGAGTGGACATCGGGAACGCCAGTACCGTGCTGACCTTTCCGCCACAAGCGCCATGCGCGCCCCCAGTTTGCCCTACTGGTACGATTAGCTGGACGGATGCAGTGAACGGTGGCACCGCCGCGCCTTTGGACGGCGGAACACTAGTGCTCAATGCTGACGGGTACACCGAAGATCACACGATCCAGCTGTCCGGTGGAACTCACGTCCTCACGGCCGGCTACGGAGGAGATGGAAGCTACCAAAAAAGTACGGGAGCCTACTCGCTGACGGTAACTCCAGCGCCGACCGCGAGCACCCTGATTGTAGTTACAGGCCTTCCAGTAGCTGGCCAGCCCTGTAATGTAACCATGAATGGCACGGCGCAGACCCAGACGGGAGCAGCGCCTACGGGCACGGTCACGTTCTTCGATGGAACCGCGCAACTCGGAAATCCTGCTCCGGTTACTGGAACCGCGGGAATCAACGGTGCAGCACCGGCGTTTGCGGCGAATGCTACTTTGACGCTCAACAATCCAGGGAATCGCACTCTGACGGCAAAATACAGCGGAGACGCCAACTACGCCGCCTCGACCAGTGCGCCCGATTCCGTGGCGGTCCTCATTCCTACATCCATTTCTTTCAATGTGAGCTCTACGAGTATTACCTATGGCACGAATACCGTTCTCACTGCGACGCTTACCACAAGCAGTAAAGGTCCCGCTATATCCGGAGCGCTTTTGTTTTTCGGGTCGGTTCAGGGAGACGCCTTTGGAAACGTCACACAAACCAACGGAACCGATGCGAGCGGCAATGCTACGATTCAGGCGACCGTGACCACCTTGCTCCAAGCGAGTCAAACCATATTTGCCGGGTACAGCGGAGACTCGAACTACGCCCGTTCGACTTCGCAAGTGGTGTCGGTGCAGGTGAACATTCCCGATTTCACGCTGGGACCGGCTGGTGGTATCAGCGTCGTTCCCACCGCGGGACAAGCAAGCTCGGGGCAATTTACGATCACGCCCCTCAGCCAAACGCCGAGCACGGTGACACTGGCTCTTTCGCCAATCGTGATTTCTGGTTACACGATTTCCCTGAGCAATCAACAGGTTAATTTGAATGGTTCGCCCGTCAACGTCACGCTGTCGATGACTCCGGTCTCGACGCTATCGCCGAATCTCAAGAGCAGTGTTCCTCACGCACTTGTGTTCACATCCGGAAAGCAAACTAGGTGGCCCTTCGGACTTTCCATCGTCCTAGGCGCGGTATTTCTTTTCGGTCTCGGAACATCTCGAATACGCCGTCGAACAATCCTAGGGGCAAGTCTGGCTGCCGTTCTGGTATGTACCACGTCGTGCGGCGGCGGTTCGGCGGGTGGGAGTGGCACTCCGCCGCCTCCGCCCCCACAGCCACAAGCGACGACGATCACACTATCGACAACAAACGCAAAGGTTGGGCAAAACCAACCCTTTATAATCACAGCGACAGTGTCATCGAGTTCTGGTCAACCTGTGACAGGAACCGTAACGTTTTTCAATTTTGGTGCCGCGATATCCGGAGGGGCGGTCGTCAATGGGCAGGCACAGACGGGACAAGGTTACATTAATAATCCGGGCCTATATTCCATTACAGCCAGCTACTCGGGCGACGCCAATAATCTAGCGTCGACCACGACTACCCGGCTCACCCAGGTCATAACTGGAGCTTTCCCAGCTAATCTTCAAGCAAATACAGGCGCAGATATCCACGTTCTACAAGTGATGCTTGGAGTGCAGTGAGTGGTTCGCTCCTTGTTGCGCAGGTGGGAAAGCCTTAGCACCCTAAAACGATTTTGACTTTGTCTATTTCCGGGGTGGCCCACGCTTGCGGGTTTGGATTTGGTTTTGCAAGAGTGGGCGGTCGTCTGCCGAGGCCGTTGTTCCTCCCCGCCGATGGGTACTGGCGGAGGCCGCGGTGGGGGCAGCCTATTCCACTTCCAACGCCGGCCTTCCCCGCGCCAACTCGCGCTACACTACTGGCTCGATGCTAAGCACAACGGTACTCGACACGCATTGGCTGGGGCGGGCGCGATCAATTGCGGCGGTTTTGCTGGAATCGGATGGCCATCGCGCAATAATTGATCCCGGCCCCGCTTCGACGATCCTGGCGCTTCGGCAACATTTGGATTTGCGCGGCATCGGCGTTTCTGATTTGAACGCCATTTTGCTCACGCATATTCATTTGGACCATGCGGGCGCGACGGGCACTTTGATCAAAGAAAATCCCAACCTCGAGGTGTATGTCCACAAGGCCGGCATGCTGCACATGGCGGACCCTGCGAAACTGCTGGCCAGCGCCGAGCGGCTCTGGCCGGGCGAACTGGGGCACCTGTTTGGCGAAACGCTCCCCGTGCCGTTCGGAAATTTGCGAATGCTCGAAGGTGGAGAGACGCTCGCTCTGGGGAGCCGCAACGTCGAAGTTGTTTACACGCCGGGGCACGCCTCGCACCACGTCTCTTATTTTGATTCGTCGGATGACACCGCGTTTGTCGGTGACACGACGGGGTTCCATATCCACGGCGACCCTTACGTAGTTCCGCTTGCGCCACCCCCAGATATCGATCTCGAAATATGGAACGCTTCGCTGGATGCGATCGTGGCGCGTGCTCCCGCGCGCCTTTTTCTAACGCACTTCGGCTACTCGAATGATCCCGCGGCGCACATCGCGGAATACCGACGGAATTTGCAGCGATGGAGCGCACTTGCCGCGGAAACTCTGCGTTCCACGCCGGACGAGCGCGGCGGCCTCGAAGCATTTGTTTCAGCTGCCAGTTCCGAAATTGAGAAACATGTAACAGGCGCCGAAGCCGAGCACTATATCTTCAACTGCGGCCTCAATCTTACCTGGCTGGGGCTGGCGCGCTACCACCGCAAACGCGCCGAAGCCGCCGTTACGTCCGGAACAAAGACAGACGCCCCTTCCATAACAAACTAAGAGAACCTGCGAAGACGCCTCTCACCTCCGGCCGCCGTTCCTTGACAAAAAATGGTACCGGGCCCAGAGCGGAGGCCGAATCGAGACTCGCCGAGGCGCAAAAGATCTCTTTATTTCATGGCCTGCAAGGCAGGCTCGAGCCAGGAGAAAAGAAACTGGTTGAT
>Ga0207118_1030_pt1 | contig 31050 bp, 31 predicted proteins | sample Alteio_BWMinHeat_42_FD_153507 | JGI IMG/M metagenome (GOLD analysis project Ga0207118, IMG submission 153507) | Enriched cells from forest soil in Barre Woods Harvard Forest LTER site, Petersham, Massachusetts, United States -... | ecosystem: Environmental > Terrestrial > Soil > Temperate forest >...
TAGCCTGCACCGCCGCCATTGCCGCCACCACCACCACCGCCAGCACCATAAGTATGATCAACGCCAATGCCAATGCCGCCGGCACCACCTATGCCGGTCCCTGAGTTATCGATCGAATTAGAACCAGGGAAGCCATTCCCACCTGAGCCAGCACCGCCACCGCCTCCTGCACCATTAGAGCCAGTACCTACGCCTCCAGCTCCACCGCTGTGGGCAGGGCCAAACATAGTAGCAGCAGTGTTCCCCCCAGCTCTTGCACCTGAAGGTGGAGCGGGACGCTCCCCACCGCCGCCAGCACCACCGCCATTTGAAAAAGAATTGGGCGATCCATTCCCTCCGTCTCTACCGCCAGTAATACCACCGCTATTGCCGCCACCGCCACCGCCAGAGCCAGCAGTAAGGCTCGTCGCGGAAGCGAAGCCTCCAGTACCACCACCGTAGCCGCCACCACCGCCACCTGAACCGCCAGACGAATTACCAGCACCGCCAGCGCCACCGTTGGCTTGGTTGTTATTGAGACTTAAGCCAGAGATGGTCATAGTGGCACCTGAGTGTATGTAGAGTGCGCCACCACCACCAGTCCCACCGCCACCGCCAGTGATGCCAAACCCTCCATTGCCACCTTTCGAAAGACCATTTTGAATCGTGAAATCACTAATCGTCGCCGAGCCTAGTGCTAAGGAAAAAACTGTAACAGAGCTCCCCCCGTCGATGATCACTCCATTTCCGAGAATAGAAAGAGAAGAAGTCGACGATGTGAAATTGATTCCAACTGCTGGTAGCGGGTTTCCTGTAAAGCTAATCGTCTGCCCTGCAATCGGCGAGCAGTCGATGACGTCTCCATCTTCAGCCGAGTAAAGAGCAGCACCTAGAGTACCGGGAGTTCCGTAGAAACTGTCGTTGTTGGTCACTGGGATCGTGACAGAGAACAATGGATTTCTGATGGCAAACTGGCTCCAGATGAAGAATGCAAAGAGTCTTCTCAAAAATTTGTGAATCATACTAACCACTTCCGGTATAAGGCTCAGGGCTTTTTCATGAAAAAGCCCTGTATAAAGCTGCATATGCTTGCAGCAATCGATAAAAATACACCATGAGAGCTTCATTAGAAAGATGCTCTCTTGCGAAATTTTCTCCCTGCGCTGCAATTTTTTCAGCCTCACGATCATGATTTTTTAACCATAAGACTTTTTCTTTAAAATCTGACAAATCTGGCTCGAAAGGAACATAATGGACATAAGGAACCACTCCTTTATAAAACCATTCCACGTAGTCTGAGTTGCTTTTCAATACAGCACAATTTGCAAGTAACCCCCACCAAAAATTAGAAGCAAACGTATTCCCATCTATCGACACTAAATATTTGTATTTCACAAAAGCAGTTAAATAAGTCCATTGCTTAAAAAGATCGTAGGTTTCCATTAATCTCTTAATATCTTGTGACAAAGAATAGGGATCAGTAAACGCAGCATCTACTAATTCCGGATATTCTTTTGAAAACAAAACAAGACGGGAACGCGGTTTTAAATCCCAACCTTCATAATTATAATGCCACCCTGAAGTCATTCCACGCCAAAAAGCAATCCCTGCTTTGCTTTTCCAGGGAGAACTGAGATTTGTGCAACAAATATCATTATAGGATCGTTTTCGATAGGAAAAGTGACGAAATTCAGGAAAAAGAACACCGCAATGATTACTTTTCAGTTTACACATCGTGAAAACAGGGCATTCCGTTTGCTCAAGATACAGTGGATTATCATAAGAATCCCAAATGGATGAGAGAAATTCCACATCAGGCAACCTGAGATACTTGGCCATATCTTCTAACACTTCAACAACATGAGCAATGCGCACATCTGTAAGCGGGTTTGTAAAAGTCTCAACTGTAATTTTATTATCTCGAATTTTATAGAGAACAAAATCAGCTCGATGTCCCGAAGGAATTGCACGTACATTTTTGATCGTTGAGGCAATCATTTCAGACGTAACTCCCTTTTCATAAAAAGGCATTAAGTCTTCTTCTATTTGTTGACGCATCCATTCCGGCAAAGGTTGCGCAAGCTTAGCTTGCACTTTCTCCCAAGAAAATTCAAAAGCTGAAAGATTACATCCAATGCAAAGAATCAATAAAAAAAATTGCAACATAATCTCCCGATGCCGTACAGTTTTTCAGTAAAAATAACAGATTTTTGAACATTTTCCAATGAAATCCTTTTTTGTCGCATGTATTCTCCTCTCTTCATCACTCCTTGCCTGGAACCTTTCTTCTGAAAGTCTTACAAGAAAGATTGACAGCGTTCTTCCCTCTTGGATGAAAGAGGGAATTGAGGAAGACTTTCGTTTTTTTAAGAAGGGAATTTCATTTTCTCATATTTCTCTCTGTTTACAGAAACTAAAAGAATTACCGGGAATTGAAAAATGTGGACTCGTAGAAATTTATGCGAATGAAGGAGCCATAAAAAGCGAGCCTCTTTTTTCTCTTACACAAGAACAAAGAAAAAAGCTTGATGTTTTTATCTTTGCCATCGATCAACTTCAATCCATAAAACCCCTCTCTAATCTTCATTTTATTTTGTCTCTTGAACCATCCTTTAACCGCCCTTTTCTACTAAAGGAAACATCGATTCCCATTTTTGCTGTAAGCAAAGAAAAACACAATTCTAAGGTCATTTTGATTCCAAGATTATGGAATGAAGATCGCCCCTTTTGTTCCTTTTTACATCCTTGGCATTTAAAATTAGAAAAGGCCATATGGAGAGGCTCTGCAACGGATGGGCCCTATGACTTTCTTGATTGGGATTTTAGACCTCGCTCTCGACTCACTTTAAAAAGCCGTTACGATTTAGACCATATTGATGCTGGATTTATCCCTTGCGCTACCTTAACTTCTTACATGACACAATGGCTAAAGAACCTCCATATCATGTCATCCTATGTCCCTCCAGAGCAACAAATGACTTATAAATATCTTGTGTCTCTTGATGGGGCAAATTCACCATCCAGTTTCGAATGGCAACTTTTTTCTCAAAGCCTTATTTTTAAAGCCTCTTCCAACAAGATCGAATGGTTTTATCGAGGACTCCTTCCAGATCACCATTTTTTAGTATTTCGTGCTGATACAACAGATCTAATAGATAAAATCTTATGGGCAAAAACACACGATGATGAAGCCAAGATCATTGCAGATAGAGGCTATCAATTTGCATCTACTCATTTAGCAGACGAAGAAATGTTTGTCTACTTATATCATGTACTTCAAAAATACAAAACCAAAATTGTTGAGTTTTACTAGACTTAAAAAACAAGAAAATTTTATGATCGTTTCCATGAATCGGGCCCTCATCTTCTTTGAAAATTCCTTCCCCTGGGGTGCTAAAAGCGTGACAATGTTTTTTTTCCTTGTTATCCCCTTTCTTTCCGCAGTTCAAATTGATCTTAAAAAATACAACGAATGGAATATTGTCCAACTAGCCGCCAACTTTCTGCCTCCAGATCCGATTGTGGTCCTTGCAGGAGCCCACCAAGGGGACGTGATGGTTCAGATGGCTCATCAATGGCCTCAAGGACACATTTATGCTTTTGAGCCCAACCCTGTATTTCATTCTGCTCTCAAGCAGCATAAACAGTGGTTCTCTTATGTCGATTTTTTCTCCTCAGCTTTGGATAGCACAACCAAAAAAGCTCCCTTCTTTACAAGCTCCAATCCAAAAAATCCCCGCATTGGCTCCTTACTCGTGGCAAATTCCAACTGGAAGTGGCATTACAACGATGCAACAACCTTCACAGTTCAGTGCAAAAATTTACAGGAATGGGCCTCAGAAAAACGAGTCACTCGCATTGATTTTCTCTGGCTCAATATTGGCGGATCGGAATTACGCGTCTTGCAGTCCATTCCTGAGTTGATTCATTCTGTGCAAGTCATTTTTGTAGAAACCCATTTCGAAGAATTTCGACAAGGAATTGGACTCTATAAAGATCTTTTGCCATTTCTCGCTACGTATGGTTTTGAAGAGATCATTCATTGGCACATACCGAATTATCAAGGGTACGCTCTTTTTGCTAAACAAAATAGGCAGGTCTCTCGGTGAAAACCTATCTTATCTTGTTCGGATTTTTATACTTGGGCTTTTGCAGTGAATTGTCCGCCTCTAAAGGACCGGGTTTCTGGAAACCTGATGAGAAAAATCTTTCTTCCAAATTGACAATCATCACAACAACAAGCCCAATTCCTTCAAATCCCTCTACAGAAATATTAGAAAAAACGCAGCAAAGTCTTTTCAAAACCCCTGCCCTCAAAGAGTGTAAAAAGATCATCGTTTTTGATGGAGTGCCCTTAGAGCAAAAATATCGGACGATTGCTTACGAGCTCTACATAAAGAACGTCGAGAAATTAGTGAACGAAAACCCCTATTTTGCGAATACCATTCTAGTTGTGAACCAGGAGTTTAAGCATCTGGCCAATTCTTTGCGAGAAGCATTTAAATTTGTCACCACCCCTTATGTTTTCGTCCACCAACACGACTTTTTACTAGTCCGTGAATTTGATGTGATGAATTTGATCCAATCGATGGATGAAAATCCAAATTTAAAACTCATCCGATTCAATCAATTCTCGAATGCAGCGAACTGGTGGGATGGACCTGTCGACTCCTACATTGAAGGGGGCGCTCACGTACCTTTAACCCGCACATTTGGATGGTCCGATAATGATCATATTGCCCGAACGGACTATTATCTCAACTTTGTTTTTCCTAAAGTCACCTGGAATGGGGCAATGGAATGGTTTCTCCACGATTCAAAAAAAATCCAAATGGACCATCTTCTCTACGGAACTTATCTCTACGGGAATCTCGGAGAGCCCCCCTACATCTATCATCTTGATGGAAAAAACTCCCTCAGATAACTATTTCTTGGCAAGAGTAGCATCTTCCGATAAAATATTTAGACAAACTAAGGAAAGTCTATGCGTTCCGTTCTTTTTGGCTTTTTTCTTGCCGCTGCCTCTTTAATGAATGCAACCCCATCTGAACCAAACACTTACGAATACAAAAAAGGCTTAGGCGAAGAAAAAAAAGAATTTGATACGAACTCCTTTCTAACTCTCAACTTATGTATGCTCAAAGGGCGCCTTCCTGCGCTGTATGGGGGAGCCACAGCTCCGGTGGCAGAAAGGGCCGATCGCCTGGCTCGAGTGCTTGAGAAAGAATCTCCTGACATCTTCATCGCACAAGAAGTCCCTCTAGAATCGAGCGCCGCTCTCGTGGAGGCCCTGAAAAAACAATACCCCCACTTCTGGACTGGAATTGGCCTTGTGCCCGGTGAACAGGAAAGCGATCTTTTCGTCGCATCCAAATATCCCATTCTTAGCGATCCTATATTTGTCTCTTTCCCTGAAGACATGCAGCGAGTGCAAAAGCTCCCCCCAGATATCCAACAGCTCTATCCTAAACGGATCATCGAGCGCGGCTTCGTTGCCCTTGAAACGGAGCATTTTTGGTTAGTCACAACGCACATGGAACCGGGAAATCGCGACGACGGAAGCTCCTATCGCACCCGCCAACTCCACTATCTTACAGAACAAGTGGACCAATTGACGTTAGACTCTGGCAAACCCTATATCTTGGCTGGGGATCTGAATATTACGAGAACTGCCGAGTCAGACGATGAATATACTACCTCTGGCATCCCCGACCTCTACTACGATTTCTACACAGAGCAGCACCCCACCTTCGATGAAACGACCTATACTTGCACCAACCTCCTGACTTTCTGGGTGAACGATCAGCCCGTACCGAGAGATCCAAGAGAACAAAATGAGATCGATGACTATGTGTTGATTCGCAAACATCAAAAAGAGCGGTTCAAAAATTTGGATGTTCACCTTTTGACAAACACCTATGATCTATCACAAGATCCTTATGAGGCGTTGACAGACCACCGCGCCTATAAAGCGAGTTTTTCCTTCTAGGAATCAGCCAGTAATTCACTTGCTAGATCTTTGGCCAGTTTCCCATCGACTGCGTTGTTGAGTCTCATAACAGCCTTCATCACCAGCCCCAAATCCTTTTTTGTTTTGGCTCCAGATTCGGCAATGGCCTGCACAACAATTTTTTTTGTTTCTTCGGGAGAAAGAGCTTTAGGTAAAAATTCCTGGATGATCAGGAGCTCTTGTTTTAAGGGCTCAGAGATATCAAGACGTTTTGCCTCCTGCGCTTGGACCAGCGCTTCTTGGAGGCTGCCGTAATAGGTTTTGAATAGTTTTATGACTTCAGCATCGGGAAGATTGCCGCGCGCATCGACGGCCAAAATTTTTGATTTGAGCATCCGCAGTGTTGCAAGCCGAATCTGATCTCGGCTCCTCATTGCTTCCTTGATCCCCTCATTGATCTGTTCCATCATCGCCATGGCTTGTATCCTTCTGCAAATTCCGCCAGTTTAAACAAATCTCAGATTTTTCTCCATTTTTCTTGAACTTTTGGGCTTTGACCAGCGATACTGCTTGATTATGGATCAAGACATCCGGTGGAAGCAACGATTTGAAAACCTTGATAAAGCTCTCTTGCGATTGCATGAAGCCTTGAAGGGAACAGCAAAAGAGCCCAACAATCACCTCTATCAAATCGCTCTCATTGGCGCATTCCAATTTACTTTCGAGCTTTCCTGGAAAACAATGAAAGATTACCTAGTATACAACGGGGTTCAGGTAAGCTTGCCGCGCGATGTCATCAAACAGGCATTTCATCACCAGTTGCTTCAAGATGGGCAAGTGTGGATCGACATGTTGGAAGATCTGATGTCGCATGCCTATCAAGAACAAGCGGCGATAGGAGCAAGAAAAAGTATTCGAGAGCGCTACGCCCCTGCCATTGAGAAAATTCATCACGACCTGAAACAAAAACTGTAGACCTCTTGCATATGCGTTCTCTCCTCCTCTTGTGGTTGTTAACTAGTGTCCTCCAAGCGGAAAATAAAGTCGTGCTCATCACAGGTGCCTCCCGAGGCATTGGCCGTGCCACTGCAGAATATTTAGCCGAGCAAGGCTACACTGTCTACGCCCCACCTAGAAATAGCTTGGATGTTACCAATCCATCAGAAAAACTCATCGATGCAATCGTTGAAAAAGAGGGACGCATCGATGTGGTGATCAACAATGCGGCCTACGCCCTGGCCGGTCCCCTTGAATGCCTTACTCTAGACGAAATGCACGCCCAGATGGAGGTAAATTTTTTTGGCCCGATCCGAGTCTGCCAAGCCGTCTTGCCTCAGATGAGAAAACAAAAAAGCGGTCACATCATCAATATCAGCAGCGAACAGGGAAGTTATGGGTTGCCCTACGGAAGTCTCTATACTGCAAGTAAAGCAGCTCTTGAGTCTCTTTCCGAAGCGCTAAGCATTGAGCTATTGCCCTGGAATATCAAAATTTCCATCGTCCAACCGGGCATGGTGGCCACCAACTTCACGGTTCAATTGGGAACTCGAGAAGTAAACGACTATTCCAAAGTCTGCCAAAAAATTGCAGACTCTCTAACCGAAGTAAGAACGCCCTCCGAAACCTGCCAGTCACCTCAAGAAGTTGCCCAATTCCTATGCAACGTCATTGAAGATCCGAATCCTAAACTCCGCTACCAAACGAGTAAGAGCGCAGAAGAATCTGTTTCCCACTTTCTAAAAGATCCGTCAGGTCAAGAATATACGAATTGGATCAAATCTCTAATCGATCCTCAAAAGTCCACGTCTAGCGATACATAAGGTCCTGTCAAAATGAAGTTGCTAAGCGTCCGCTCAAATCCGACTGCATACACTCCCATATCGACGCTGGCGCCAGGAGTTAAACTCGGAAGAACTTGAGGCGATGTCATGTCGACAGATTGGACAGCATCGAGATAGATTTGAAATTGATAGCCCGCTCCGAAGGTAAATTGACACTGACAATAGGAAAGAACGTAGGAAAATCCAAGCATTTCTTCAAAACCGGGGATGAGTTGCGTCCGATTGGGAACGGTCGTCTGTTGTACGTTGGGCTGGGGAATGCTAGCTGCGGCAAGTGCGGGTGAAAATGAGGTGTAAGTTGTGTGGTTTTTCAATTGTCCCATGTAAAGGGCGATCGAAGAGGCTCCGGTAAAATAAAAAGAACCACAGAGCTTATAACCAAAATCGAGGCCGAATTCAGGTCCTGCTCCAAGGAAAGTCGAGTGAGCGGAAACACCGCGGGAAGTATCCGCCTCAGGATTTGAGAAAGTCGAAGAGATGCTCTGCTTGATACGCGTAAAACCTGCACCTGTGTACAAACGAAGGCTTAAGTCATTCACAAAGCAAACACTTTTCCCGAAAATCAGGTTCACCGCATCAAAATGGAAAACGGCCTTTCCTTTCGCTGCCTTATAGGCTGAAGAGTTGGGCCCGATATCAAAAAAAGGGCCAACCATATTGCCAGTTCCATAGGGCTGTGAAGCCACTTGCATGGATTCGGAATCGTGGGTATGGAGCCTCTCCCAATTCACTTCCAAACTGAGGTCATTTCTTGGAAAAAGGAATTTGGAACCTACTTCAAAACCCGATTGGTAACTGGGGTCAATCTCAAAGACCTGCCAATTTGGAGAGACTTCTGGAATTGCAATGGCCGTGTCAAAAGGGAAAGCTTCAACGGCATAATAGATGCTGCTTCCGTTGGGTTGAAGGTAGAGCCATTCTACAAATGGTTCAAAGACCACATGGCAACAATTAGAGATAACTGGGGGACATTTTTTGAAGACTGGGGCACAAGGATCGAAGCAATCATCGGCCAAAAGGGTCGATAAAAGCGAAACTGCAATTGCGGTATAGCGAGCTCTCATAAGCATTCTCCATTTTTTCCATAAAAATAATCGGGAATAGTATGAAATAAAATATTTAAAGGCAAAGGATTTTCTTAACCTTTTGATTCGCGATGCGGATGCCTCGAGTTTGCGCTCCTTTGAGAGGAACGTCTTTGAGCGCAAAGGCAATTTTCTTCATCTTCGGATTGGGGAATTGGAGTTCGACATTGACCTCAGACTTTGAGGAAATGTGCAAGAGTTCCATCCCTTCATCTAGGAAGCGATAGGCCTTATCGAGAATGAACTTATCGACAATGAACCTCTTGGCCCAAACATGGCCTTCTTTGTTTTTGTAGACGACATTCAGAACTGTTTTTTTATCGGCAATCCCCGCCCAGGCCAGTTTTTCAACATACTGTTTTTCCGGAAGATTGATCACCTTGTAGGTCCCCTCTTTATCAAAGATGAGCAGTTTGTCGAAATTGGTGCATGGCAACGAGTTGCCGGAAACTTTGGTCCCCACAAACCCCGACTGCAGATCGATGCCCACCTTGATTTCCTTTGTTTCGATCGCGCGGCGGTCAATTTCCTCAATCGCTTTCACCTTGGTTTTTCGTGGGAAATCTTGCCCAAATTTTTCGATCAGTTTTTTGAGGTGTTCAATGGCAAATTTTTTGACGTTTTTGAGGTTCTTCTCCACTCCGTGGTGCGTCTCCCCAAGAAGGGCGATTTCCTCTTTATTCTTATCGATATCAAACTGTGAAATGCGCCGGATCGGGATCTGGAGCAGCTTTTCTCGGTCTTCATGTGTCGGTTCGCGGAGAAGTTTTTTTCGATAGGGCACAAATGATTCGCTCAGCGTCTCGTGAATGCCTTCGAGCGTCTTGACCTTTTCGATTTTCTTATAGATCCTCTCTTCTATGAAAATCCGCTCCAGCGTCTTGTAGAAAATCTTCTCCAAGAGTCGATCCCTTTCGATCTCCAGTTCCCGTTTCAAAAATTCGACGAGCTTCGTCGCATTGTAAGCCAAGATCTCATGGACATTCGTCTCCCATGGAAATCCCTCTTTGATCACAATGACCTGTGAAGTCAAGGAGACCTCACACTCCGTAAATCCGTAGAGCGCATCCAAAATCTCTTCCGCATATTGTCCCCGCGGCAGCCGGATCTCAATTTCGACATCTCTGGCCGTATAATCGTTGATCGCCTCGATCTTGATTTTGCCCTTTTTGGCCGCCTCATCGATCGATCGGATCAAACTTTCTGTGGTCGTCCCATAGCAAATCTCCCGGATCACGAGCGTTTTTGGATCTTTGATCTCGATTTTAGCCCGAAGCTTGACCTTCCCCTGCCCTTTATCGTACTCGCTCTTGTCCATGATTCCGCCCGTGGGGAAATCGGGAAAGATTTTGAAATTGCGCCCTTCGAGAAAAGCAATTTCGGCCTCAAGAAGCTCCGTAAAATTATGCGGCAAGATGCGCGTAGACATGCCAACCGCAATCCCGTCAGCTCCCTGCATGAGGAGAAGTGGAATTTTTGCGGGCAGCGTCACCGGCTCTAAATTCCGGCCGTCATAGGAAGGGACCTTTTCGGTGATGTCGGGATTGAAAAGAGTTTCTCTAGCCAGCGGCGAGAGGCGCGTTTCGATATAGCGGGCCGCGGCCGAAGGATCTCCCGTGTAGATGTTTCCAAAATTGCCCTGCCTATCGAGAATAAAACCCTTGTTTGCCAGGGTAATCAAAGCCTCGTAGATAGGCGCGTCTCCATGCGGGTGGAGCTGCATCGTTTGTCCCACGATGTTGGCTACTTTGTGGAGCTTCTCATCATTTTGCCTCCATAAAATCTCCAAAATCCGCCGCTGCACCGGTTTAAGCCCATCGACCACATTTGGAATCGCACGGTCGAGGATGACGTAAGACGCGTATTGGATGAAATGGTCTTTCATCTGCAGCTTAAGATCATCCATCTGTCACCAAATTTTGCATTATAAACGTCTTGCGCGCCGGCGTATTCTTTCCCATGTAAAATTCGAGCGTCGGCTTAATATCAGAAAGGTTTTGGATCATCACCGGCAACAGACGAATATCTTTGGCAATAAACTGTTGAAACTCGTCGGGAGAAATCTCTCCAAGTCCTTTAAACCGAGTAATTTCAATAGATTTTCCGAGCTCTTTAATCGCCTTTTCCTTCTCTTCTTCTGAGTAACAATAGATCGTTTTCTGTTTATTTCTCACCTTGAATAACGGCGTTTCCAAAATATGCAGATGCCCATTCAAAACCAATCCCTCAAAATAAGTCAAAAAGAAGGTAATTAACAAATTGCGAATGTGCATGCCATCGACGTCGGCATCGGTGGCAAGAATCACTTTGTTGTAGCGCAAATTCGCGATGTCCTCTTCGATGTTCAGGGCCGACATCAAATTGTACATCTCTTCATTTTTATAGAGCTGATCCAGCTTCATGCCGTGCACATTGAGCGGCTTGCCGCGCAGAGAAAACACCGCTTGTGTCAATGGATTTCTGGTCATCACAATCGAAGCTGAAGCCGAATCCCCTTCAGTGAGAAAAATCACCGAATCCTCCCCTTCTTTCGAGCCGTCGCCGAAGTGGAATTTGCTATCGCGCAGTTTCGGGATCTTGAAGGAAATCTTTTTCTGCTTTTCCTTTGCATCTTTTTTGACGGCGGCCAGCTCTTTTCTCAGCTTCTCATTAAACAAAATCCGCTCGACGATTTTTTTACCTGTCTCTTCATTCTTGTAGAGAAGATTTTGGACCGCATCTTTCACTTCTTGGACAATCGGAGCGCGGATCTCGCCATTGGACAATTTGTTCTTGGTTTGTGATTCAAATACAGGATCTTTCACTTTAACAAGGATCGTCCCCACAATCCCATCGCGCACATCGACGCCTTGAAAATTCTTTTTCGCGTACTCGTTCACCCCTTTTAGGATACCCTCTCTAAAAGCAGACAAGTGCGTCCCGCCATCATGTGTGTATTGGCCATTGACGAACGAAAAGTAGGTCTCGCCGTAACTCGAAGAGTGCAAGAACGCAAACTCGATATGCTTGCCTCGATAGTGGAGCGGTTCGTAGAGGCGATCCTCCTTCACTTCCGCGTTCAATAAATCCAAAAGCCCATTTTGGGAACGGATCTCTTCGCCATTAAAAATAAGGGTAAGGCCCACATTCAAATAGGCGTAGTGCCAAAGGCGCTTGAAAATGATCTCTTTCTGAAAAGCAAACTTCTTGAAAATCTCCGTATCGGGCGTAAACTCAACCCAGGTGCCGTTCTCCTCTTTGGTCTTCCCCTTCTTTTTCTCTTGCAAAACCCCTTTAGAAAACCGAGCTTCGACAAACTCCCCGTCGCGAAAACTCTTCACCACAAAATGGGACGAAAGGGCATTGACCGCCTTCGTTCCGACGCCGTTCAAACCCACAGAAAACTGAAACACATCGTCATTGTACTTGGCGCCCGTGTTGATCTGGCTGACGCACTCGATCACCTTGCCGAGCGGAATCCCCCGTCCAAAATCGCGCACAGAAACGGTCTTATCCTGCAATTCGATCAGAATCTTCTTGCCATTGCCCATGATGAATTCATCGACCGAGTTGTCGATCACCTCTTTCATCATGACGTAGATCCCATCATCCGGATGCGACCCATCGCCTAAGCGGCCAATGTACATCCCCGAGCGCAGGCGGATATGCGCTAGCGCATCCAAGGACAGGACGGTGCTCTCATCGTACTTTTTAGCCATATTCGAGAGAATACTAAAACGGAAGTTAACTGTCACCAGCAGCTAAAGCAGCTCTGGCTTGTTCTTGGATACTTTTTGCGGTGCCTATGGGCAGTTCGTTGCGATTGGGTGCATGAGTCGGAACAACCACAGAAGCCCCATGCTCAGATCGCTTCAGAATATGGTGGCCCCGAGTTCGGTAGATCTGAAATCCTGCTTTTGCGAGTTTTTGCAAGACCTTGCGCAAATTGCGAGACTCTAATGTAAATTCTTGAGGCGTGGGTGCCTTGGGAATGACTTTGGGAGGAGAAGGGGGCGAAGCGACGGCCTTAGGAGATGGAGGCGGAGATGGCGGAGGCGATGGAGGCAGCGGAACGTATCTGGCTAGATAGGGTTCGATCCCCTCTAACTCAATAAAGTCGGCAAGCTCTGAAGGAATGTCTCCCGCATCGTTCTCTTGTTTCAAAAGAACCTGCATATCTCGGTAGACCAAGGCCATTCGACAAATATTCAGACTTTCTTCAAACGCGATTGTTTGCAGAGCTTCGAGTGTACGCCCCTCAGGTGGAAGGGCACCTAAAACGGGTTGCAATTGCACCCACATTTGTCCTATTTCTTTTGGTAGAGATTGACAGATGTCATCGAAAACTTGAATTTCTTTTCCAAGAGATTGAATGATATCTTCATTGGACTCTTGCCTCGGCATTTCTAGTAATACTTCCTCGAATGTGCCTCTGACTGCAAATCTAGGAGTATGAATCTTGGATTCTTTTTTCAAGCAATCAGAAAGCATGGGAAGGCGAGAAGTGAAAACCCGATCGATTTCTTTTCTCCATGCGATTCGAAAAGGATGTGGATCTTCAATGCAGGCACTTGATCGAATCGCACCGATGTTCAGAGTAATGCGGTTGCAGGTGAGCTCAATTAATTTCAAAATACTTATAATAAACGACTTACAGAACTATGTTTATTCCTTCTTGGGGATTTACTTGACGTATCAAGGGTTTACGACTTATTACTACTAACGCCTAGAACGACGCGAGTGATCTTCTGATTTTCGATCTCATAGAGGGTTGGATAGCCATGGACTTTGAATAGTTTCTGGAGCCGGCCCTCTTTATCTTCAATCCAATCCGCAGTTGGGTGCAATTGGATCAATTCAGGCGTAAGAATCGGACTGATATTGACGATGCGACTGGGAAGTTCGCGAAGTGTTTGCAGTTGTTCTTTACAGTGAGGACAATCGGGTGCGACAAAATTCAGGATCATTTTTTCAGTAAGAGCGATCGACCGTCCATCTGCTGTCACTATGCTGGCAAGGGGAATTGGATCTCCTTTGTGTAGGCTGATTTTAGGTTTGGAACCATAGGCCATAAAGGTGAGGTTGAGGGAACTGAATAAAGCTACAACGGAGATGGGGGCGAATAGGAGAAGACACACTTTAGGTCCCCAATTTGGTCCCGCTTTCGGTGGGGCTATGGCCCAAATGCTCCAGATCGCGATATTGCATGTGTGAGCAACCAGACAAGCGGTGCACCAACCAGGTAAGTTGAGATAGGTTAAGATCAACGCGAGGAGTACGACGCCAATCAGTCCCCCTCGGGCTAGATGGCGATTGGGCGCAGGAAATAGGAGCGAAAAGGCAACTAGTGTAGCAAAGTAGGCGGCGGCCAGTAATGGCTTAAAAGGATCTGGAGAAAAGCAACTCTTGCAACCAATCACCTCGGGCAATTTCAAGAACATTGCCACCAAAGCGATGAGCCCTAAGAGAGAAACTATTCTATTTGACACCATTTCACCGGAGGTTGATCTAGGCCTAGTTTCCTAACCATGAACACATTTCCCTTATTAAAATCTGACAGGGTAGCCCCTGACCAGTAAGCAGTCTTGCAAGTAGACGAATCACACTCCCCGCCAAACGTAATCCAATCCTCTGCTGTACGCACTACATCGCAAATGCAAATGGCTTTTGTGGAATCACTCGGATCCACTGTGCACCGTTTGTTCAAACACCAGGTCCACGGTGTACCACCGGGACATTTCAACACCCTCTTGCCTTGCACAAATTGTTTAAACGAAAAGGTGGAGTAGACCGTGCGGATGCCATTTGCATCCGTGCTAGGTTGAAGCCGATCACAAGGAGTTGTGGCCATACTTCCCCCCTCTTCCACATCACAGAAGCAAATCGCTTTGCTTGGATTACCCGGCTGTGGGACACAGCGTGCAGAAGTGCACAGGGCATAAGAATGAGTACATAACTCCATTGTCTCTTTCTTGGTCCACTCACACCCAAAGGCAATCAAGAGAACAGCGGCCGTGGGAAAGCAATAATAGAATCCAATTTTGAGCTGTTTCATAATTAACTTGTGGATTCGAGATGTGAAACAACAATTTCCAATTGTCCATAGAAAACCGGCAAATTATTCTTACAAGTTGCCCAAATGACTTCGTTGTCTACATCAAAATACTCATGGATCATGACGATTACGCATACCAACTAATTGTCTCCAGGGAAGATGGGGATAATGATCTTGTGTTTTTTGGCTAATTTTTCCAGCAGCCTCACCTAAAATTTGCAACTCCCGAATGATACCAGATAATAAGAGACGATCATCATCCAAATCACTTCTTTTTCTACCCTGAAGGTAATTCAAAACAGCTTTTGTAGAATCCAACATATGTTGCAAGCGAGCTAAATCCCTATCCTTCATAAATGACTTCAGCCTGAGCTAAAACTTCATCTCGAAAATAACGACTTAACTCATTCGGTGTTCTCAGATCCACCTTTCGACCTACAATGGAACACAACTCAGATTCTATGTCGACAAGGTCGAAAAGAGACGGAATGTGGTCCTTCTCGAATCTAACCAAGAAATCCACATCGCTAGAATCTTTAAAACTGGGAGTTAAAATAGAACCAAACAAAGCCAAAAAGGCAATATTGTACTTCTTACAAAACAAGGCAATCTTTTTTGTATCCAGTGAAATGGGTATGTTTTTCATGGAAAATATCCTTTACCTATAAGAATAACTGATTTTCTCTTTTTCTAATAGAGATGCAAATAAAATATTTAGTGATTCCCCACGCCTTGGCTTGCAGGTTTTTCACTTCGACCCGAATCCTCAATGGTAATTTCCCTACCGGTCAAGGTGAGGTGTTTGTTGATCTCTGTGCCTGGATAGTTTCTATGGTTTGCACCCCACGCACAATAACCCGTGAGAAGAGCCCTTCGGCTAGTATCTGATGTGTTTTCCGCGCTCCAATGGAGAATTTCGGGATGCATGAACAGAATATCGCCGGGATCCATTGTCAATGGGACAGCCTCTTGCTCTTCTGATGGGTTTGGGTAGCTCTTTTTATCGACAACCAAGCCTCCATTTTTAGAAGACATCGGATCGATCGCGACAAAGGCAATGGCGTAACTTCCATTTCCAAGGACATCTTGCCACTGGGGATCAAAGAGTTTCCGGTATTGGATATCGCGATGTTTGTCAAATTTTACGCCATCATTTGGCTGCTTAGGATGCATCTGGCAAATCAAGTGTTCGAGCTGCATGCAACCCAAAAGTTCAAAGAAGGTCATCGCCATTTTATGGGACCGAAGAGTTTGTAAAAACTGAGGCTCAATGCCGCCGCAACCAACCACTCGCAAAATGGACATTTCCCGCGCTGCAGGTTTTTTAAAGACGACCTGAGAACCGCTCATGTGTGTGACTTGTTGCTGCGCTCCGCAAGAATATGTGTCACCGTAGACTTCATCGGCAATTTTTTGGATGACCTGACTTGTTAGCTGATCCAACACTTTGATCTGTTCCAGGCTCAGACAACCCTTCTTAATGAAATAACCCTGACTGTGAAAAGTTTTGATCTCTTCTGCTGTTAAATAACCTTCTGTTGCACCAGGTACTGACATAGCAAACCCCTTTTTTTCGGGGCAGCATCTTACCTATTCTAAATATTTTTCCACAACAACTTTACAAGAAAACATGATGTGGAGGATATACATGGTATACTTGCTCTTTCTTTATCAAGCGTATCAAGCATATCTCGTCAATCATGTTCCCTTGCCAAAACGACAACTCACTGTTGGTCGCTATCCATATCCGTGTCTTTTTTCATGTTCATGTTATCCATTTTAGCCTTTGGATAGTTGTCCAAATCCCACTGCTTGCAATAGCAGAAAACTCCATTCGTATCATTTTCAACGAAAACAGGAGCATCATCTGCTTTTTTGTCTCTAAAATCACCTTTTTTTGAACAGTAGCAGCGGCAGTCTTTGTTGTTCATGCAAGAATCTTTGTCCTTGCAGTTTTCTTTCGGATCGGAACAGCCGGCTAATGCAGCGAATGCTAATAAAAAAATGGGGAGTTTCTTCATAGTTACCTCTTTAAAGTTTTGGCAATCCTCCCCTCTTCGAGGAAAATAGCCCTATCCTGCACATTAGCAGCAAAGGCCATATCCTGGCTAGAGAGGATGATCCCCCTTCCCTTGTTTGCGAGTTGTTTTAAGAGCAGAATCAGCCGCTCTGTATTCTCCGGATCTAGGGCGGAAGTGGGCTCATCTAATGCCAAAAAATGGGGATCTAAAACAAGCGCGCGCGCAATAGCCATTCTCTGTTGCTGCCCTCCCGAAAGTTCATGCGGATAGGCCGAGGCCAATTTCTCGATGTCTAAAAAAGCAAACATTTCACGGGCCTTTTCCTCAGCCTCTTTTTTCGCAACCCCAAGGACTTTGCGCAAAGGATGCGTACAATTAGAAAGCGCATCCATATGAGGAAATAAAGCATAAGATTGAGAGACAAATCCAACGTTTCCTTTAAATACAATTTCTCCAGTATACCTTTCGAGGCCGGCGATACATCGGAGAAGAGACGTTTTCCCGGAGCCACTTTTTCCCAAAAGCACCGTAATTTGTTCTCTGGGCACCTCGATATTGATACAAGACAAGATGGGAACTTTCTTTTTTAAATAGAGGTTCTTAATCAACATATTTTTCTCTCCACGATTCGAGTGATTAGATTCAATACACCCGATAAACAAAGATAAAAAAGAGCTACCATCAAGTAAATGGGCACCGGCTCCCCTTCCCTCGAGACGAGATTCATCCCTGCACGGGTCAACTCCAAAAGGCCGATCGAAGAGACGATGGCTGTGCTTTTCAACAAAGAATCGAGTTCGTTATTGAAGGCTGGCAAGATATTGCGCACCATCTGGGGCAAAATAATCGACTGCACCGTTTGGACCTTGGTGTAGCCCAGAGTAAGGGCAGCTTCCCACTGGGCAACGGGGATCGAATTGATCCCCGCACGCACAATTTGCGCCACATATCCTGAAGAGCACATTCCAAGAGCAAGAATGGATGCAGAAAAGGGCTCCAAGTGAAGCGGCAGCACAAAGTAGACAATCAAGAGCTGCACGTAAAAAGGAACCGCTCTATACACAAAAGTAATCAGCTCGATGACCGGTGAAAGAATCGGGACCTTGAGGCGATGACAAGTCAGAATCCCAAAAATAATGCCTAATGTAAAACTCAAGGCGGCCGCAGACAATAGCACTTGAATGGTCATTTGCATGCCTTTCAGAAATAGGGGCAACGAGCGGAGAAACAAGTCCATATCAGTCCCCTATTTTCCACTTTTTCTCAAGCTCGGCCACTTTCCCCTCGGCGATGAGTTCCTCGGCCGCTTTTCTCACCTTTTCGGCCAGGTCCTGGTTCGCCTTATTGATGCAAACGCCATTGCCTAAAGAATAATCTTCCGGTTTCAGAGGTAAATACCGCACCTGGATCTCTGGATATTGCGCTTTCAACTTGGAGACGATGCTCGGATCAGCCATAGCCGCACCCGATTTCCCGTACCGAATCTCTAACACCGCATCGGTGATCTTCTCGACCTGCTTCAACTTCACTTTGGGGTATTTTTTCAGAACATTTTCCTGAAACGACCCGGCCTCTACACTCACCGCAAAGCGCAAATCTTCAATGGACTTAATCCCTTCAGGAACCTTCTTCCAAAATAAAAAGGGCATTTCCCTTACCTTTTCGCCCTGGTAATAGACCATGTCCATTTTCTTCATCCGATCTTCCGTGATCGAAATAGCCCAAATCAAAACATCGACCTTTTTTTGCTGCAGCGCAACCAAAAGGCTCGGCATGGTTCCCAAATCCTTAAGAACTATCTTTCGATTCAATTTCTTGCCCAATTCTTCAGCAAAATCGACATCGAATCCTTCATAGCGCCCACCTGCATCCAAACTGACATAAGGAGCATAGCCGCTTGACGTTCCGACAACCAATGGCTCTTCAGCCACCAGTTGCATAGATAATAACAAAGTAAGTAAACATTTTTTCATTTTCAAAATCCTGGTTAATAAATTTAAACAAAAAGATACCTAGAGCCTAACAACGGTAGTTGTTATGCCAAGGCTAAAAAATTATTGATGATGATGGTGCAAAGGAAGGATGGAGAGTGCAATAGAGAGAAAAAGTGGTGTACTCATAATAAGCTTCCCTGCTTAAAGACAACCTCATTGTACAAGATCAGTAGAATTACGGGCAAGTGGGGAGCAACAAAAAAAACATGATGTGAATGATACGCATGATACTTTTTTTTAAGGCGAAGCCTTGTTTTTTTATCAAGCGTATCATGCAAATCCTGCTAATCATGTTTTTTTGTTGCTCATTGCGATGGCAATACTACTCTTTTACAGCTACAACGTGTTGGTTTCTGCGATAGAGCAAAACGTAAAAGAAGAGGCAGATGGCTACGCAAAGTAGGGCGAGGATGGTCATGGGCTGCGTGGTCCCGTCGAAGCCTTTGGCTGCGAGCCAGACTAGGCCGGAGGAGAGAAATAGGCGCAGGCACTGGGTCATGGACATCGCGGAACCCTTGAGATGGTCGGCTATGAAGGTCATGGAGAAGGAGAAGTAGATCGTCATGGCCAGGGCGCTTCCCAGGCTGGCAAGCGACATGGAGAGGATCAGGAGGAGTGGAGATGGGGTCTTTAGGTAAGTCAACAGGGAGAGGAAGGCGATGCCGGCTAAATAGGCCACGCTGCCTGTGATTTTGGTAGAGGTCATTCCCCATTTTTTAATCAGATAGGCGCCGCTCATGCTTCCTACAAAAAAGCAACCCATGATAGCTGTTTGGTAATAGCCAAAAATCTCTTTGGGCACCTGTAGGTAGTCTACGAAAATCAGGGAGAGGTTAGCGATAAACACAATGACCATGCTAAACATCAAACACCAAATGAGGGTGTGGGCCATGAAGGGAAGGTTGATCAAAATCGAGCCGTAGTTTCTTAAAACAGCCATCAAACGTAAGCTTGTTCTCTTCTCGACGGAGAGAGTTTCTTTGGTCAGGGTCAAAGTGGAGAGAAAAGAAAGGGTAGCCAGAAGCGCAATTAGATAGAAATTGGCGCGCCAACCGAGGGTCAAGCTGATGTAATTACCCAACATAGGAGCTAGTGCCATCATGCCTCCAATCGTCCCGTTGCAGACGGAAACAAGTCGAGAGGATCGTTCGGGCGGATAGATATCAAAGAATGTGGCCAAGCCTGCGCTGACAATGGCCCCGCAACCCAGCCCTTGGACAAATCGAAAAAAGATCATCCAACGGAGCGAATCAGTGGCTGCACAACCCAAACTGCCTAGCATAAAAATGGACAATCCGATGCATAGGATCGTTTTTCGTCCATAGGCATCTGAAGCAGGCCCAAAGAACAAGCTCGATAAGCACAATCCCAAGAAATTCATGCTCAGCAGCATCTGAATCGCATCTTCATTGGTTTTAAAATAGGTCACCATTTGTGGAAAACTAGGCGTGTAGATATCGGTTTCGATGTAGAAGGCGATGAACGCGAGGAGGGTGATCCCCAGGAATAACAGCTCTTGAAATTTATTCTTAAAAAACGGCTGCATAATCACTGACTTAAGCCTTCCTTCAATTTTGCGAGGATCAAGCTCAGCGCCACTTGATTGAATCCCCCTTCAGGAACAATCACATCGGCGCATTTCTTGCTCGGCTCGACAAAGGCATCGTGCATCGGCTTAACTGTAGTCAGATATTGCTTTTTGACGCTATCGAAGCTCCTGGCCCGTTCATTCATGTCTCGTTCGATTCGTCGAAGCAATCTCGTTTCTCCATCGGTATCGACAAAGATCTTCAAATCAAACAGGTCTTTGACTTCTGGCGCAGCAAACAAAAGAATCCCTTCGACAAGGATCAACTCTGCCGGTTCAACGACTCGAGTCTCGTGCTCACGAGTATGTGTCTTAAAACTATAAACCGGCTGGACGACGGCTCGATCATTTTTTAAATCGATGAGATGGTCGCGCAAGAGAGCAAAATCTAAAGAGTGGGGATGATCGAAATTGTTCTTAGCTCTCTCTTCAAAGGAAAGATGCGCCAGATCCTTGTAATAGGAATCTTGGCTGATCAAAATGGAGCAGTCGGGATAGGCTTCGTGGATTTTTTCCGCCAAAGTGGTTTTTCCAGATCCGGTTCCCCCAGCAATGCCGACGAGGATTTTGGGAGCACCGAAAAGAGAAAGCGAAAGGCAACAAAAGAGCAGTGTTTTCAACATGGACAGGGACTGTAAAAGAAAGTCAAAAAAATTGCTATTATTATTTCATTGAGATATGGAGGAAAGCTATGACCAGGCTCACTTTCACTCTTCTATTTTTGCTCTCCGGTTGCGTTTGCATTCCCGATTGCGAATATGCATCGATGAATGAGAATACCGGATTGGAAAATGTAGGATTTGGCCAGTGGCCCAATTCAGAATGGTGGAAGGAATTTCAAGATCCCACCCTCGACCATCTCATCGAATCTTCTCTCGCATTCAGTCCTACGCTAAAACTAGCTGAAGCTCGTCTCAAAGCCGCCGCCGAAGTTACCAAAGAAAGGTGGTCTTATCTCTTCCCAGAGCTCGCCTTTGACGGAAATACCAATTATGAACACTTTTCCAAATTCGGATTTTTCCGTTCCGTCGCTCCCACTGTGCCACCCGTGATCAACGACATCACGCTCAATTTGACCTATAAATGGGAAATCGATTTCTGGGGGAAAAACCGAGATCTACTCGCTGCTGCGGTTGGCGAAATGGATGCTCTTGCAGCCGAAGTAGAGCAGGCTAAACTGATTTTGACCAGCTCGATCGCCTACGATTACGCCGAATTGCAATTCTTGCTGCGCAAAAAGCAAATCCTCGAAGAAAAAGAGTACAATGAACGAGCCATTTTAAAAGTGCGGAGTCAGAGAGAAAAAAATGCTCTCGATACAGCTCTTGTCGTTCTTTCCGCTGAAAACGGCACCCTCAATGTGGAGACGCAAATCGCCGATTTGGATCAACAAATCCTCGAACACATCCATGAACTTAAAGCACTCTCCGGCCTCGGTCAAGACGCCGAACTCGACATCGAACTAAGACCTTTTAAACTTGCTGTTTCTCTTCCCGAAAACCTTCCTCTCGATCTCATCGCCAGACGGCCCGACTTGGCCGCCCAAAAAATGCGCGTTGAGGCGGCAGCAAAAAGAATCGGCGCTGCAAAAACTGACTTTTATCCAAGCGTCAATTTAATGGGCTACGCCGGCCTCGAAAGCATCCATTGGAACAAGATTTTCAAAGTTGCGAGCTTCAACGGCTCACTCGAACCGGCCATCCATTTGCCCATTTTCACTGCCGGAAGAATCCGAGCCCAACTCATGGAAAAAGTCGCCGAATTCAATGAGGCTGTCGAGCAGTACAATCGACTGATCTTAGACGCCGCTCAAGATGTCGCTGATCGCCTCTCCGATATTCTCCAAATCGAAAAGCAAATGGCACTCCGCCAAAATTCGTTAGAAGTCCTTGCCAAACAGGAAAAGCTGACACGCCGCCGCGTCGAACATGCTCTCGACGATTCCATTGCTCTGTACAATATACAAAATAACCTCTTAGACACGGAGCTGCTCTTCGCTGGTCTCGAATATGGCAAACAACTAGCCAACATCCTCCTCATCCGAAGTTTGGGCGGAGGCATGCATGCACCGTAGGGCCATTTGGATTTGTTCTTTTATTTTCATCCTTTGCGCTCTCATCTTTGCCATTTATTATCTCGCCTATGCCCGTTTTCATGAAAGCACCGACGACTCTTACGTCAATGGCAATATGATCATGCTCACCCCACAAATCTCCGGCATCGTGACCACCATCTTAGCCGACAACACGCAGCTCGTCGAAGTGGGACAGCCACTCATTGAATTGGATAAGCACGATTACGAGATCGATCTGCAAAAAGCCAAAGCCGATTTAGCGGAAACCGTGCGCGACGTATGTTCGATGTTCATCAAGGTCCAAGAACTCGAGGCAAAAAAGAAATCGGCCCAAGCCGATTTACTCCGCGCCAAACTCGATTACCAGCACCGAAAGGCGCTCGTCGTCGATGCCAGCGTCTCCCGCGAGGATTTCGAACATAGCCAAACGACGCTCTCCTCGGCCTTTGCTTATTTAAAAGAAGTGGAACAAGAACTCGGTTCTGCCATTGCCAAAGTGGATCAAACAACTGTCGAAACCCATCCGCTCGTCGAGCAACAAAAATCAGCTCTGCGCTCCGCCTTCCTCGCCCTGCATCGCTGCACCGTTCGCTCACCTGCCCGAGCCATTGTCACTCAACGCAAAGCCCAAGTCGGCCAATGGGTCAGCGCATCTTCTGCCCTTCTCTCGCTCGTCCCGCTCGATCAAATCTGGGTCGACGCTAACTACCGCGAAGTGAGCCTTAAAAACCTGCGCATCGGCCAACCCGTCGAACTCTTTTCCGACATGTACGGCCGTTTTAAAAAATTTCACGGCAAAGTCGTCGGCCTCAATCCAGGCACCGGCAGCGTCTTTTCCGTCCTGCCCCCGCAAAACGCCACCGGCAATTGGATCAAAATCGTCCAGCGCGTCCCCGTAAAAATCGCCCTCAATCCCGACGAATTGAAGACCCATCCATTGGTCCTGGGACTTTCCATGACCGCAAAGATCAACACCCATTCTAGAGCCGGTTTACAGTTGCCCACATTGTCGCCCAGCACCCCCAATTACAGCACCGATGTGTATGCAGATGAGCTGACAGGCGTGGATGCCATGATCGACGAGATCGTCCAGGCCAATATGTATGAATAAATATTCAACCACCGAGCACACCGAGAATCACCGAGGCGCGAAACGCGCATTTTTGATTCCTCGGTGTTTCTCGGTGCTCTCGGTGTTTAAATGAATCGATTCCTATTCTTCACATCCGTTGCGCTTGCCTCGTTCCTCATTGTACTCGATTACTCGATCGCCAACGTGTCCATCCCCTACATTGCAGGTGGACTCGCGGTGAGCAATGAGCAAGGCACTTATGTCATTACGACATTTGCAGTCGGCAGCGCCATTGGCTTGGCGATGACCGGCTGGCTCGCGAAACGGATCGGCGAAGTGCGGCTCATGGTTGGATCCATTTTACTATTCACTTTGTTTTCCTGGATTTGCGGCCTTGCGGTCAATCTAGAGATGATGGTGATTGCCCGGTTTATCCAAGGTTTTGTGGGCGGACCCATCATCCCTCTTTCACAAAGTCTGCTCATCAAACACGGCACAGAAGAGTCGCGCACAAGAGATATCTCCATCTGGTCAATGATCGTCATCACCGGCCCCGTCGTCGGCCCAGTCCTAGGCGGCTATATTTCCGATTGGTACCATTGGCCTTGGATCTTCTACATCAACGTCCCAGTCGGTCTTTTTTGCGCAATTGCCATTTGGTTTCTATTGCACAAAGAGGATTCAGCCATCGAAAAAGTCCCGAGCGATATACCCGCCATGATTCTCCTTGCTATAGCCATTTCTTGCCTGCAGGTTTTTTTGGATAAGGGGCAGCAGTGGGATTGGTGGCGCTCCAATCTCATTTGGATCCTCGCCATCGGCACCATCGTTGGCCTTACATACTTGATCATCCGCGAAATTTGGCACCAAACTCCTCTTTTGGAATTACACCTTTTCAAAATCCCCACGTTCACCATCTCGATCATCTGCCTCATCGTTTCCTACTCCATCTATTTCGGAACGGTGGTGATCGTGCCTCTTTGGCTTCAAGAATACATGGGCTATAATGCGGAATGGGCCGGCCTTGCTGTCTGCACGCTAGGAGTCGCACCCATCCTCTTTTCCATCTTTACTCCCATTGTCATGCGCAAATTTGGCAACCTCGCCTCCCTCATGCTTGGCTTTTTTTTCTTTGGCATCGGTTGCTTTTATTCAGCCTATTTCACTACACAAGCCGACTATGCCCACATCGCCTTTGCCCGTTTTTTGTTCGGATTTGGATTTATCTTCTATGTCACACCCCTCTTTTCCCTCAGTTGTCAAGATATCCCCGAAGCAAAACTTCCCAGCGCCACCGGCATTTTCCACTGCATCCGAGCCCTCATGAGCGGCGTAGGCACCTCGGTCTTCACCACTATCTGGGAACGGCGCACCATTTTTCATCATCTCCGCCTCGGAGAAACTCTCACGCCCTATTCGCCCATGACTCCCGATGTTTCCGATCCGCAAAATTTGGAGCTCCTCAACCAGGCGACAGATGTCCAAGCCGCCATGCTCGCCATCAACGAGTCCTTCTTTTTGATGGGATGGCTCTTCATCGCCCTCATTGCCCTATTGGGAGCCCTTCTGCTCTTTGCGAAAAAGGGGCGATCTCCTCCGGTACATCCCGTTTCTTCGGATTAATTTGTGCATCGAGAATGTTTCCGCTAATCATAGGCCATATATAAGCGCGAGCTAGGTAACACGGAGAGTCTCTCAACAATAGCAAAGTCTCACGCATATACCGGTTGTTATTCCAAATACCTCTCCATACTCTTTCCTTCATTCTTGGCTCAGAATCAAGATAACTATGCTGATACATATTGTTGAGTGCGCGAGCCAGTAGCCGAATTGCCTCCATATCCTCACTTCTAGAGAGATCCCTAATCGCTCTCGAAAGAGGAACCGATTTCAATATCTCATCAAACGGGTTCTGGTCTTTATACATCGAAACAAGAATGGAGGTACTCTTGAAGAGCGCTATGACAAAAAGGGAATTGCTAAAAAAGTTGGCCAATCCTTCAAGCGCAAGGCAAAGATGATCTTTACACACCTTCTCGATATTCATAAGAAACACATCCTCCACTACTTTCTCTTCAAGCATTACCTGAAGTATCAAGGGCTCGCCTTTAGCACACATTTCTGCCAATGCTCTCCTATTCATATTGCTCTTCAGTTTCTGGATTTGCTTCCGAGTCTCCATTAACAACAATCGAGACTTCTCAATCTCCATTATGGGCATCTTCATAATCTTTATCCCTGCCAGTTCGAGTTCCCGAATTTCCTCCTGTCCATCTTGTGCTGTATAAAGCTTTTCAGTCAGAAATACAGGTAGGTCTAAAACGGGCCGGAGCAATATTTTTGCGGCTTTTTCACTATAGGCGTATACGGACATCGAACCATCCACTGTGGCAGCTACGAAACAGGAAGAAGAAACTCCTGTTGCTGATGGAGCAGCTGCAGAGACTAAAGGTAAAAATGGACTAGACAGGGGAATTACTGCCACGTTATTAGCAGCGAGAGAAGTGGATGCAGAATTGTGAGATCCTTCTCTAACAGCGGAGGCGTAAGCCGTAGCAAATATCTCCCGTCCAATCTCTGCAGGTGATCGTTTCATCGGTACGTCTGCTTGTCCACCTGACAATTCTGGAGGGGCTGAAGCGCACGAAGAAGATTGGGGTGTTGGAATTAAAAACATTTTTACTCCTAACTAATATACCCAAGTGCATTCAAACCTTGGCCGGTGACTTCGTCGGCATCCCAATCTTTGCAGCCGGCTGCATCAGCCATGCCTTTAGCATGGCTTGCTTTTCCGCCGCTTCGCTGCTGCAAATCTCGGGCGCCGACTTTGTCATCGACCAAGTTTTGAATGCACTTGGGTATATCAGAGGTTCTTAGCTCTTGATAAATCGCCTCCGTTAAGAACGGAACAAAGGGCGCGGCCACCTTACTCAATGTCAATAATACTGTATACAAAGTCGAAAAAGCCTCTCTTCGGTCGGGCGTATCTTCCTCTGCCCAAAACCTACCTCGAGAGCGGCGGATATACCAATTGGTCAACTGGTCGACAAAACCGACGAGCGGCTCAACCGCTTTGCTTAAGTCATAGACCTCCATGGCCGACTCGACCTCTTGAACCAGTTTTTGCGTCAAAGACAAAATCCACCGATCAATCAAACTCTCTGCTCTATGAATTTGCGGCTTCCAATGATAGATTTTGGCATACGTCGATAGAAACACAAACGAGTTCCAAAAGGGGATCAAGACCTGTCTTAAAACATGCTCCACTCCCCTTTCAGAGAAACGAAGATCCTCAGCTTTTACCACGGGGCTATTGAGCATATACAGACGAACGGCATCGGCACCATATTTTGAAATGACGATTTCCGGATCGGGATAGTTTTTGAGGCGCTTGGACATCTTGGTCCCGTCCTCGGCTAAGATGATGCCGTTGACGATGACATTTTTGAAGGCAGGCTTATGGAACAAAGCTCCGGCGAGCACATGCAGCGTGTAAAACCATCCGCGCGTCTGATCGAGTCCTTCAGCGATGAAATCGGCGGGGAAAGCATGTTCAAACTCCTTTTTATGCTCAAACGGATAATGGTTTTGCGCATAGGGCATCGAGCCCGACTCAAACCAGCAGTCAAAGACTTCGGCAATGCGTCGAAATTGTTTCCCCTCTTTTTCAAACGTCAAATGGTCAATGTTGTGCCGATGTAAATCGTGCACCTTCTCGCCGCTCAATTTTTCCAATTCCTCAATGCTGCCAATCACATGTAAATCGCCGTCATCCGAACGCCAAAGCGGGATTGGCGTGCCCCAATAGCGGTTGCGGCTGATAGCCCAATCGCGTGCATTTTCCAGCCATTTGCCAAAGCGGCCCGTTTTGATATGGTCGGGCACCCAATGGATTTTTTCATTCGTCTTTAGTAAACAATCCTTAATCTTTTCAACTGCGACAAACCAGGTGCTCACTGCTTTGTAAATCAGCGGTGTATCCGAACGCCAGCAAAACGGATAACGGTGCCGAATGGTTGCCTGATGAAACAGCAGTCCCCGCTTCTTTAGATCCTGCATAATGGTTTTATCGGCGTCCTTCACTAAAGTGCCCTGATAAGGAGGCACCTCGGCTGTAAAACGCCCATTGCCATCAATCGGACATACGAGCTCAATGCCTTCCCTTTTACAAACGAAAAAGTCCGCTTCGCCAAAGGCTGGCGCCGCATGAACCATCCCCGTTCCATCTTCCGTCGTCACAAAGTCGTCGACCAAAATTCGAAAAGCCCCAGGCTGATCCTTAAAAAATGGAAATAACGGTTTATATTTTCGTCCCTTGAGCACCTCGCCCAAAAACCGGTCCACCACTTCCACGTCCTCTTTAAAAATGGCCTTCAACCGCGCTTCAGCCAGCACATAGAACTTCCCGTCTTTTTTTACCTTGACATACTCAATCTTCGGACCCACGATCAGGGCCAAATTCGACGGCAAAGTCCAAGGCGTCGTCGTCCAGGCCAAATAGCTCACCCCATCCCCTTCAAAAGCCACTACCACCGACGGATCGTCCACATCCTTGTAATTCAAATTCGCTTCGAAATTCGAGATCGGCGTTCCCAGCTTCATCGAAAAGGGCATCACCTTGAAGCCCTCATAAACCAGGCCCTTGTCAAAAAGCTCCTTAAAAACCCACCAGACCGACTCCATGAAAGGTAGATCCATCGTATGCCAAGTCTTTTCCAGATCGACCCAGCGTCCCATCCGATCGACCGTCTTCTTCCACTCATTGGCATATCGCTTTACGATGCTGCGGCACTCCTCATTGAACTTTCCAATCCCAAATGCCTCAATCGCCGCAGCTCCACTCAGCTCTCTGGCCTTCTCAATCTCATTTTCTACAGGCAGGCCATGGCAATCCCACCCGAACCGCCTCGGCACACAAAATCCCTTCATTGTCTTATATCTGGGCACCGCATCCTTCATCGTCCCAGCCAAAAGGTGCCCATAATGGGGCAATCCCGTCGCAAACGGCGGCCCATCATAAAACACAAAGAGCGGCCCGCCTTTCTCCACCGACTTCTTAAAAACGGCCTCTTTCTGCCAAAACTCCAATACCCGCTCTTCCCTTTCCGGAAAACCTTCCTGACCCACTTCGAACATAATCCAACCTATTGAAACCCACCATCTTGCCCTAGTTCCCCATAATTTGCAAAAAAAACCTCACCCATGCTAAGATAACAGTATCTATCGATGGACTTTCACGTCCCCGCAAGGCTTAGGACCGTTCTTTATCCTCGCGGGGGTGTCAAGGTTTCGACTTGGAAACAAGGCATCGGTGGCATGCGGAGGATAATCGGTTGGCCTCCTAAATCATCCGATTAAAACAATAAATGCTACTACTAACGTAGGAGAAGAACTCCAAGCAGCTTAATCGTTGCTTAGTTCCGGCAATCTGGGATCAGACCAAGAGTTTCAGGAATTTGCCGTCATAAATCTCGGTATGAGCCCTCTCTTCTAGGGCTATCTAGAGAGGAGTTCGAGACACAAGAAGGCTCAATCAGTCTCTAGTGCTGAACCTTTCATCAGGACTGATTTACCCTTAGGTTCTAAGCATGTAGTCATCGTTGATCTTCGTTTGCTAAGGACGAGAGTTCGATTCTCTCCACCTCCAATCCAAATTAAGGCTTCAGTTTTACGACTGAAGCCTTTTGTTTTTAGTAGCATAGTCACAAAATTCAGAGCCAAAAAATTCCGCTGCGTAAAGCTCAATTACGCAAATTTTACGCAGTAGACTGGATTAAACTGCAGTAAAACTCTGCGATTTCTTACCCATTTAGCCAACAAGATGTTGGCCAACTGAGGACAAGCATTTTTCACAAAAAATAGTCTCTTTTTGTGAAATCTATGGTTTTTGATTGCTAATTTCACAAAAACATGCTAGTTTTTGTGAAAAACAGAGGTTGGTCACAATGCGTCATAGCACTGAAACAACAATCAAGAATAGAATCATCGAGCATGGCCCTGGCTGGTGCTTTACGCCAATGCATTTTTCGGACCTAGGAAGTGATGCCTCCATTAGGAAAGCATTATCACAACTTGAAAAACAAAAATTCATACGAAGACTTGCTAGGGGGCTCTATGATTATCCTAAAAAACACGATACACTAGGCGTTATTCCCCCCGATTTGAATGAAGTAGCAAAGGCGATTGCAGAAAAAGATGGGGTACTCATTCAACCTGCAGGTGCCCATGCAGCAAATTTAGTTGGCCTTTCCACACAAGTTCCTGGTCGAATTATATTTCTAACTGAAGCTGCTTCCAAAAAAGTCAAGATTGGCAATCAAGAAATAATCTTCAAAAAAACGACAAAGAAAAACATGCTTTCCGCTGGAACCAGGGAAGGACTATTAATCCAAGCTTTGAAAAATTTAGGAAAAGATCACATCGATCAAAAAGCACGCATACAAATTTCAAAATTTCTCAAAGACTCACCTAAAGAGGAAATTAAAAAAAACATGAAATTTGCTCCTGCCTGGATACGAGCTCTTGTTTTTGACATAATGGAGCTTAAGCCATGAATGAAATCCACCTTTTCACTCAAGATGAGCGAGAGCTTTTCTTTCAAACAGCTGCCGACATCCAAAACATGCCTTTTGAAATTATTGAAAAAGTATAATGATCCCCAAAATTTAGACCACCAGCTAAACTGATATCCTCCAAATAGGAGGAGGCCCGAAATGGCCAGAACAAGAAAACAATATTCCCCTGAGTTCAAACTCAAGGTGGTGTTGGAAATACTCAAAGGCGAGAAGACAGCAACCCAACTGGCAGGTGAGGTTGGAGTACATCGTCATCGACCAAGTTTTGAATGCACTTGGGTGTATATTTGATGCCTATCATAACTCTTTAAAGAAGTTTGACAAAAAAGAGAAAATTTATTAGACGGGTAATATGTAGAAATTCGAGATTCATAGAAGATTTATGCTTGGTACAATTTTAATTATTTTCCTAATTTTGTTGCTCATCGGAGCACTCCCAAGATGGAACTACAATCGCGAATGGGGGTACGCTCCATTCGGTGGGTTGACTTTCGTGTTGATCGTCATCTTAATTTTGTGGCTACTTGGGATCATTTAACAGGTTGATCTATGATCGAAGGCAAACATTCTTCTCTCCCGCCAGTGAAGGTGTTTATTTCTCGGATCGCTCGGAATCTTCTCATTGGATTGACAATTATCGCCTTCTCTTTGGGATTGGGGATGAGTGGATATATCTATTTTGAGAAAATGGGCTTAGTAGATGCCTTTTTGAATGCTGCGATGATCTTGTCAGGCATGGGACCTGTATCGACTTTGCAAACCAATGAAGGTAAATTGTTTGCCGGTTTTTACGCCCTTTTTAGCGGCATTATTTTTCTAATCGTAATAGCAATTATT
>Ga0207118_1031_pt1 | contig 30978 bp, 40 predicted proteins | sample Alteio_BWMinHeat_42_FD_153507 | JGI IMG/M metagenome (GOLD analysis project Ga0207118, IMG submission 153507) | Enriched cells from forest soil in Barre Woods Harvard Forest LTER site, Petersham, Massachusetts, United States -... | ecosystem: Environmental > Terrestrial > Soil > Temperate forest >...
CGAGTCCGCAATCGCGAATGCTGAGCATAATGATGGTGCGGACATCGACGAGTTGAAAGTCACGACGATTTATGTCGAAAAAGGTTCGGTCTTGAAGCGCTTCACCGCGCGTGCAAAAGGCCGTGGTGATCGCATCTCTAAGCAATCCTGTCACATTTACGTGACTGTCGGCAACTAAGGAGTCACGATGGGACAGAAGATTCATCCAACCGGTTTCCGTCTTTCGGTTACGCGTAATTGGAGCTCACGCTGGTATGCGGGCAATAGCAACTTTGCCACCATGCTCAACGAGGACTTGAAAGTTCGCGCTTATCTGAAAACAAAACTGAAGAACGCCTCTGTTGGTCGCGTCGTTATTGAGCGCCCTGCAAAGAACGCGCGCATTACGATTTACAGTTCGCGCCCAGGTGTTGTGATCGGCAAAAAAGGCGAGGACATCGAAGTTCTGAAGTCAGCCTTGACCAAAATGATGGGTGTGCCGGTTCACGTCAATATCGAAGAAATTCGCAAGCCTGAAACCGATGCACAACTGATCGCCGATTCGATTGCCCAGCAATTGGAAAAACGGATCATGTTCCGTCGTGCGATGAAGCGTGCAATGCAAAATGCAATGCGTCTTGGCGCACAAGGCATCAAGATCATGTCGTCCGGTCGTTTGAACGGTATCGAGATTGCACGTAAAGAATGGTATCGCGAAGGCCGCGTGCCTCTGCATACACTGCGTGCCGACATCGATTACGGTTTTGGTGAAGCAGAAACGACTTACGGCATTATCGGTATCAAGGTTTGGGTCTATAAGGGTGACCGACTCGCCAGTGGCGAAGCGCCAACCATCGACGTAAGCAACGATGATGACAAAAAACGCCGCGGTCCGCGTCGTGACGATGGCAAACCAGCCAGTCGTCCACGCACTCCACGTCCTGAAGGTCAAGCTGCCGTAGCAGTCGCTCCTGGAGCAGCTGCGCCATCGGGAGCAAAACGAGTTCGCGCGAAAAAGCCGGAAGGCACTGTTGCTGCCCCGGCTGAGAAAGCAGGAGAATAATCATGCTGCAACCAGCACGCAGGAAATATCGTAAAGAACAAAAAGGCCGCAACAAGGGCATTTCCCATTCGCGCGGTACTGCCGTATCGTTTGGTGAATTCGGCCTGAAGGCGATTGGTCGCGGTCGTATTACTGCCCGTCAAATTGAAGCAGCACGTCGCGCAATGACCCGCCATATCAAACGCGGTGGCCGTATCTGGATTCGCATTTTCCCGGACAAGCCGATTTCGCAGAAGCCAGCTGAAGTTCGTATGGGTAATGGTAAGGGTAATCCTGAGTATTACGTAGCCGAAATCCAGCCGGGCAAAATGCTTTATGAGATGGACGGCGTTGATGAGACCTTGGCGCGCGAAGCCTTCCGCTTGGCCGCAGCCAAACTGCCGTTGTTGACTACGTTTGTCGTACGTCAAGTCGGCCAATAATTGGAGTGAAATATGAAAGCATCTGAACTCCGCGGCAAAGATCAGGCTGCTCTTGCAAAAGAGCTGAATGACCTGTTGAAAGCGCAATTCGGCCTGCGTATGCAAATCGCAACGCAACAGCTGAATAACACTTCGCAACTAAAAAAAGTACGCCGCGATATCGCACGTGTTAAGACGGTCACGAATCAGAAGGACGCCAAATAATGAACGAGCCAGTGAAACAAGCGCTGAAGCGCACGCTGATTGGCAAAGTGGTCTCCGACAAAATGGACAAGACCGTTACTGTGCAGATCGAACGTCACGTCAAGCACCCGCTTTACGGCAAGATCATCATGCGTTCAAACAAGTATCACGCGCATGACGAAAACAACCAGGCAAAAGCTGGTGACACCGTAGAGATCCAGGAAGGCCGTCCTATTTCCAAGACGAAAGCCTGGACAGTGACACGCGTTGTTCAAGTGGCGCAAATAGTTTAAAAAATAGTTGCAAGCCCGGCATTTCAGTGCGATACTGCTGGGCTTCGTTCTCGGAACATTGTTTTGAAACGAGATGGTTTGCACTAGATAATTCGTAACAAGAAGTTTTGGAATTTGTCCACCCAATCAGAATGCCTTGGCTCCCAAGGCATCTGGCGGGACCAAGACTAACCGTGATGCCGCATTGTGCGGATTGAGCGGGTTAAGTTGGGAAAGAAAATACTATGATTCAAACTGAAAGCCGGCTTGAAGTAGCCGACAACACTGGCGCACGCGAAGTCATGTGCATCAAGGTGCTGGGTGGTTCAAAGCGTCGTTATGCGAGCATTGGTGATGTCATTAAGGTGACTGTCAAGTCTGCCGCTCCGCGTGGACGCGTTAAAAAAGGCGAAATTTATAATGCAGTTGTCGTGCGTACGGCTAAGGGTGTGCGCCGCCAAGATGGCTCATTGGTAAAGTTCGATGGCAATGCTGCAGTTTTGCTGAACGCGAAACTTGAGCCAATCGGTACTCGTATTTTTGGGCCAGTAACGCGCGAGCTGCGTACTGAGCGCTTCATGAAAATCGTGTCGCTTGCGCCTGAAGTTCTGTAAGGAGTCGTCATGGATAAGATTCGTAAAAGTGACGAAGTAATCGTCATTACTGGTAAAGACAAGGGCAAGCGCGGTGTTGTAAAGCAGCGCGTAGATGCTAATTATGTCGTTGTTGAGGGGGTGAATGTTGCGAAAAAAGCGACCAAACCCAACCCAATGGCTGGTACTACTGGCGGCATCGTTGATAAGTTGATGCCAATTCATGTGTCAAACGTCGCGTTGTTTAATGTGGCAACTGGCAAGGCAGATCGCGCAGGCTTTAAAGATGTGGATGGCAAGAAAATCCGCGTTTATAAATCCAGTGGCGAAGTTGTTAAGGTTTAAGAGATCATGGCCCGTCTCCAAGAATTTTATAAAGCAAAAGTCGTTGCGGACTTAACCGGTAAATTTGGTTATAAGTCGGTAATGGAAGTTCCGCGCTTGACGAAGATCACCCTGAACATGGGGTTGTCGGAGGCTATTGCGGACAAAAAGATCATTGAGCATGCTGTTGGTGACTTGACCAAGATTGCAGGTCAAAAGCCTGTGGTGACCAAAGCGCGTAAAGCGATCGCCGGATTCAAGATTCGCGAAGGTTACCCCATTGGTTGCATGGTGACGTTGCGCGGCGCTCATATGTACGAATTCCTTGATCGTCTCGTTACGGTTGCGCTGCCGCGTGTACGCGATTTCCGGGGTGTGTCGGGTCGTGCATTCGATGGTCGCGGCAACTACAATATCGGTGTGAAAGAGCAGATAATTTTCCCCGAAATTGAGTACGACAAGATTGACGTGTTGCGTGGTATGAATATCAGTATCACGACAACAGCGAAGACCGACGCAGAAGCAAAAGCGCTTCTCGCCGCATTTAAATTTCCGTTCAGAAACTGAGGTTGCCATGGCAAAACTGGCACTGATTAACCGTGAACTCAAGCGTGCAAACCTGGTAAAGAAATATGCCGGTAAACGTGCTGAGTTGAAGGCAATCATTGATGACCAATCGAAGTCGGAAGAAGAGCGCTACGAAGCGCGCCTGAAATTGCAGGCGCTGCCCCGTAACTCTGCCCCGACCCGCCAACGTAATCGTTGCGCAATCACTGGTCGCCCGCGTGGCACTTTCCGCAAGTTCGGGTTGGGCCGTATTAAGCTCCGTGAAGTCGCCATGCGTGGTGAAGTTCCCGGTATGACTAAAGCTAGCTGGTAATAGGAGAAGATGCAATGAGTATGAGCGATCCTATCGCCGATATGCTGACCCGTATCCGCAATGCGCAAGTTGTGCAGAAGACGATGGTAGCAATGCCGTCATCCAAAGTAAAAGTTGCAATTGCCAACGTTCTGAAGGACGAGGGTTACATTGAGGATTTCGCTGTATCGGAAGATGCAGGTAAAGCGGAACTGAAAATCGGTTTGAAATATTATGCCGGTCGTCCCGTCATTGAGCGCTTGGAGCGCGTATCCCGTCCAGGGCTGCGTATCTACAAGGGTAAAGACGAGATTCCGAACGTAATGAATGGTCTTGGCGTTGCAATCGTTTCGACCCCGAAAGGTGTCATGACTGATCGTAAAGCGCGCGCAACCGGTGTCGGTGGCGAAGTTATTTGCTACGTCGCTTAAGGAGTGCAAGATGTCTCGTGTAGGTAAAATGCCGATTGCACTGCCCAAGGATGCGCAAGCAACCATTAGTGCAGAGCAGATCGTAGTTAAAGGCCCATTGGGTACGCTTTCTCAATCGCTTACCGGCTTGGTTAAAGTGGTGAACGATAACGGTGCGCTTAAGTTTGAAGCAGCCAATGACAGTCGCGAAGCAAATGCGATGTCTGGAACCCTGCGCGCATTGGTCAATAACATGGTGACTGGTGTTACCAAGGGTTTTGAGAAAAAGTTGAACCTGGTTGGTGTGGGTTATAAGGCGCAGGCGCAAGGCGACAAACTGAATTTGTCGCTCGGCTTCTCGCACCCTGTTGTGCATCAGATGCCAGCGGGTGTGACATGCGCGACGCCAACTCAAACCGAGATCCTGATTAAAGGGATTAGCCGGCAACAAGTTGGGCAAGTGGCTGCTGAAGTCCGTGCTTACCGCAGTCCTGAGCCATACAAAGGCAAGGGTGTCCGTTATTCGGACGAAGTGGTAGTGCTTAAAGAAACCAAGAAGAAGTAATAGGGGTTGACGATGGACAAGAAACAATCACGTCTGCGTCGCGGACGTCAAACTCGCGCGAAGATCGCAGAGTTAAAGGTGAACCGTCTGGCCGTGCATCGTACTAACTTGCACATCTATGCGAGCATCATTAGTCCGGACGCGAAAGTATTGGCTTCGGCCTCTACTCTCGAAGCCGAAGTGCGCCAGGAGTTGGCAGGTCAATCCGGCAAAGGTGGCAATGCTGCCGCAGCTGCGCTGATTGGTAAGCGCGTAGCGGAAAAGGCATTGAAAGCCGGAATCGCTGAAGTTGCGTTTGATCGCTCTGGTTTCCGTTATCACGGCCGCGTCAAAGCAGTAGCAGAAGCTGCTCGCGAAGCTGGTCTGAAGTTCTAAGGAAGAATCGTCATGGCAAAAATGCAATCGAAAATGCAAAGCGAAAAGCCGGATGATGGCATGCGCGAGAAAATGATCGCGGTCAACCGTGTGACCAAAGTGGTCAAGGGTGGTCGTATCATGGGTTTCGCAGCATTAGCTGTTGTAGGTGATGGCGATGGCCGTATCGGCATGGGCAAAGGCAAATCGAAAGAAGTGCCGGTCGCTGTGCAGAAGGCGATGGAAGAAGCGCGCCGCAAGATGATTAAAGTGACGTTGAAAAACGGCACTCTGCAGCACACGGTAACTGGTAAGCATGGTGCTTCATCTGTTCTGATGGCGCCGGCGAAAGACGGTACTGGTGTTATCGCTGGTGGGCCAATGCGGGCCATTTTTGAAGTAATGGGTGTGACCAACGTTGTGGCCAAGTCCAATGGTTCGACCAATCCATATAACATGGTTCGTGCGACGTTAGACGGTTTGGCTAAAATGAATACCCCTTCGGAAATTGCTGCGAAGCGTGGCAAATCCATTGAAGAAATTCTGGGCTAAGGTGATCGACATGACAAAAACAGTCAAAGTAACATTGGTCAAGGGTTTGATCGGTACGCGCGAAACGCATCGCGCTACAGTACGCGGCCTCGGTTTGCGTGGCATTAATTCGGTTTCCGAATTAGAGGACACGCCATCGGTTCGCGGCATGATCAATAAAGTATCGTATCTCGTGAAAGTGGTGTCGTAAGCCCTCGGCTTGCGCACGGAGCAAATCATGGAATTGAATAGCATTCAACCGGCAGATGGCGCCAAACATTACAAACGTCGCGTAGGTCGCGGCATCGGTTCTGGCATTGGTAAGACAGCTGGTCGTGGCCACAAGGGTCAAAAGTCGCGGTCAGGCGGTTTTCACAAGGTTGGCTTTGAGGGTGGCCAGATGCCGCTGCAACGCCGTTTGCCTAAGCGTGGATTCAAGTCGCTTGCTACGCCGTATAAAGCTGAAGTCCGTTTGTCGGATCTTGAGAAATTGCCAGTGGCGGATATCGATGTATTGGCGCTTAAACAAGCGGGTCTGGTCGGCGAATTGGCGCGTGTAGTACGTGTGATTTTGTCGGGCAGCATCACTAAAAAAGTGACGCTCAAAGGTTTGATTGCAACCAAAGGTGCTAAAGCGGCGATTGAAGCTGCTGGTGGTTCGGTTGCGTAAGCTGTTAGGTTAACTGGAGTAACAATTGGCGACGAGTCCACAACTTGCGAAAAGCGCGGCTAGCGGCTTCCCATGGGGGCGCCTCTGGTTTTTGCTGGGAGCATTGGTTGTATATCGGATCGGTGCACATATTCCCGTTCCCGGGATTGATGCGACTCAGTTGGCGCAGCTGTTTAAACAAAACCAAGGCGGGATTTTGGGGATGTTTAATATGTTTTCGGGTGGTGCTTTAGCCCGATTCACAGTGTTTGCGCTGGGGATCATGCCGTATATCTCGGCGTCGATCATCATGCAGTTGGCGACTATTGTTGTTCCACAATTGGAATCGCTGAAAAAAGAGGGCGAGTCCGGCCGCCGCAAGACGACGCAATATACGCGTTACTTTACGCTGGTGTTGGCGACATTTCAGGCGCTCGCAATTGCTGTAGCGCTAGAGACGCAGCACAATTTGGTGATAGATCCGGGTCTGGCATTTCGATTTACTGCAGTCGTGAGCTTGGTAACCGGAACGATGTTTTTGATGTGGCTTGGCGAGCAAATAACTGAACGCGGACTTGGTAACGGAATTTCGATCATTATTTTTGCGGGTATTGCGGCCGGTTTGCCCAATGCAGTGGGTGGCTTGCTCGAATTGGTTCGCACGGGTTCGATGAATGCACTGTCCGCTATTTTGATTTGTGTAATTGTTGCTGCTGTAACTTTCATCGTTGTATTTATCGAACGAGGTCAGCGCAAGATTCTTGTGAATTATGCGAAGCGGCAAGTGGGTAACAAGATTTACGGCGGACAAAGTAGTCATTTGCCGTTGAAGTTGAATATGGCTGGAGTTATTCCGCCGATTTTTGCTTCGTCCATTATCTTGTTCCCGGCGACGATCGCGGGCTGGGTTGGTTCAGGTGAAACGACAAATCCTGCGATCCGGTTTTTGAAAGATCTTGCTGCATCGATGGCACCTGGCGAGCCGATTCATGCTCTGTTATATGCGGTCGCGATTATGTTTTTTTGCTTCTTTTATACTGCATTGGTATTCAACAGCAAAGAGACCGCTGACAACTTGAAAAAGAGTGGCGCATTTGTACCGGGGATTCGTCCAGGCGATCAAACAGCGCGGTATATAGACAAGATTTTGACGAGACTCACATTGGCTGGCGGCGTGTATATAACGTTGGTTTGTTTGCTCCCTGAGTTTCTGGTTGCTCGCTGGAAGGTACCTTTTTACTTCGGTGGCACCTCGTTGTTGATTATTGTAGTGGTAACGATGGACTTCATGGCGCAGGTACAAAACTACGTTATGTCGCAGCAATACGAATCACTGCTTCGTAAAGCGAATTTCAAGGGTGGAATTCCTACGCGATAAGCACCCAGGAGAACGAGCAGACCGCATGGCAAAAGACGACGTTATCCAGATGCAAGGTGAGATTCTTGAGAATCTTCCCAATGCGACATTTCGAGTAAAGTTGGAAAACGGACATGTGGTTCTTGGTCACATTTCCGGCAAGATGCGAATGAACTATATTCGTATTCTGCCAGGCGATAAGGTGACTGTTGAATTGACGCCTTATGATTTAAGTCGTGCACGTATTGTGTTCCGTACTAAGTAAAATTTATGTTGGGGATAGAGCAAAGCGCTGCTGAACTTTATCCCACGATGTTTAATAAGTAATCGAAAGAAAGAGGGCAAAAATGAAAGTGCTCGCATCAGTCAAGCGGATCTGCCGCAACTGTAAGATCATCAAGCGCAAAGGCGTGGTTCGTGTTATTTGCACAGAGCCGCGTCATAAACAGCGCCAAGGTTAATTAACGTTATTGATCGAGGAATAACGAATGGCACGTATTGCAGGGGTTAATATCCCAAATCACCAACACACCGTTATCGGCTTGACTGCGATTTATGGTGTTGGCCGCCCGCGCGCGCAAAAAATTTGCGTGAAGACAGGTGTTCCGACCACTAAAAAGGTCAAGGATCTCGATGACAACGAGCTCGAAAAGCTGCGCGATGAGATAGGCAAGTTCATCGTTGAAGGCGATTTGCGTCGTGAAATCTCGATGAACATCAAGCGTTTGATGGATCTGGGTTGCTATCGCGGCCTGCGTCATCGCAAAGGTTTGCCTTGCCGTGGACAACGTACCCGTACTAACGCGCGTACCCGCAAGGGTCCGCGTAAAGCAGCACAATCGCTGAAGAAATAATCCAAACGCGTAGTTTGATTTGTCGTCGGATTCAAGGAAATAATCATGGCAAAAGCACCAAATAACGCCGCTGCAGCACGCGTGCGTAAAAAAGTTAAGAAGAACGTTGCTGAAGGCATCGCGCATATTCACGCGTCATTCAACAACACCATCATCACGATCACGGATCGTCAAGGCAATGCATTGTCCTGGGCGACTTCAGGTGGTGCTGGCTTCAAAGGCTCACGGAAATCCACTCCGTTTGCAGCTCAGGTTGCAGCGGAAGCTGCAGGTAAAGTTGCTCTTGAGTGTGGCGTGAAGAACCTTGAAATTCGTATCAAGGGTCCAGGCCCAGGTCGCGAATCCGCAGTGCGCGCATTGAATAATCTTGGTATCAAGATTACACAAATTCAAGACGTGACGCCGGTGCCGCATAACGGTTGCCGTCCGCCTAAACGTCGTCGTATTTAATTGGGTGTAAGCATTTTCGCTTGCCTCCGGCTAAGCGTTGACGCTACGCAGTACCAGTAAGTTGCCCGCCAAAGACCTTGGCGGGTTTTGTTCTTAAGACCACCGTTTGATCAAACATGGATCAGACTAGCGCCTAGCGAATTCGATATGCGGTATGAATTCATTTGGGGCGTCATTTATACGAAAAGGAAATTCTCGTGGCACGTTATATTGGACCTAAAGCAAAGCTTTCCCGCCGTGAAGGCACCGACCTATTCCTGAAAAGCGCACGTCGCTCGCTGGATTCGAAGTGCAAACTCGATTCAAAGCCAGGTCAACATGGCCGTACTTCTGGCGCACGTACTTCCGACTATGGCAACCAATTGCGCGAAAAGCAAAAGGTCAAGCGTATGTACGGCATTCTGGAGCGTCAGTTCCGGCGCTATTTCGCTGAAGCAGATCGTCGTAAGGGTAACACCGGCGAAACGCTGTTGAAGTTGCTTGAAGGCCGTCTTGACAACGTCGTGTATCGCATGGGTTTTGGCTCGACACGCGCAGAGGGTCGCCAGTTGGTCAGCCACAAAGCATTCACAGTGAACGGTACTGTCGTCAACATCGCTTCCTATCAAGTGAAGCCAGGCGACGTTGTTGCAGTTCGCGAAAAAGCGAAGAAGCAAGTGCGTATCGTTGAAGCGTTATCGCTTGCAGCACAAATCGGTATGCCGGCTTGGGTTGCGGTTGATGCGAAGAAAATGGAAGGTACATTCAAGTCGGTACCTGACCGTAGCGAAATCGCCAACGACGTTAATGAATCGCTGATCGTCGAATTGTATTCACGTTAATTCTTATTTCCCGCCGTTAGATTATTTCCCAGTTGGGGACAGAGTAGCCGGCGCACGGCGGCGCCTTACAAACTCTGTTCCGCAATGCGGACAATTGCCATCAGCCTTATCGGTGTAATGAGCCGAGGGTATTGAAAAGGACATTTCATGCAAAACAGTCTGTTGAAACCACGTATTATTGAAGTCGAGGCGCTAGGCGCCGGCCACGCTAAAGTGGTGATGGAGCCGTTTGAACGCGGTTATGGTCACACGCTGGGTAACGCGCTACGTCGCGTACTGCTGTCTTCAATGGTCGGTTATGCACCGACAGAAGTGACGATCGCTGGTGTCGTCCATGAGTATTCTTCGCTTGATGGCGTACAGGAAGACGTCGTCGATATGCTGCTCAATCTTAAAGGCGTGGTCTTTAAATTGCATAATCGCGATGAAGTTACATTGACTCTCAAAAAAGATGGCGAAGGTTCCGTACTGGCTTCCGACATCGACCTGCCGCATGACGTGGAACTGGTTAATCCCGATCACGTCATCGCCAATCTGACTGCCGGCGGCAAGCTCGACATGCAGATCAAGATTGAAAAAGGCCGGGGCTATGTGCCTGGCAACGTCCGCCGTTTGTCGGAAGATGCAAACAAGACTATCGGTCGCATTATTCTTGATGCGTCGTTTTCACCGGTGCGTCGTGTTTCGTATTTCGTTGAATCCGCTCGCGTTGAACAGCGTACCGATCTCGACAAGTTGGTGATCAACATCGAAACTAACGGCGTGATTTCTCCGGAAGAAGCTATTCGCCAGTCGGCTCGCGTTTTGGTTGATCAACTCAATGTGTTTGCCGCACTCGAAGGCACCGAAGCTGCTGCTGAAGCGCCTTCACGCGCACCGTCGGTTGATCCTATCCTGTTGCGTCCAGTCGATGATCTGGAACTTACAGTTCGCTCTGCAAATTGCCTCAAGGCAGAAAATATTTACTACATTGGTGATTTGATCCAGCGTAGCGAAAATGAGCTGCTCAAAACGCCGAATCTGGGGCGCAAATCCTTGAACGAAATCAAGGAAGTATTGGCGTCCCGTGGTTTGACTCTCGGTATGAAGCTTGAGAACTGGCCACCTGCCGGTTTGGAGAAGTAATTTTTTCAGGGGCAGGTTTCACGGCTTGCCCCATAGTTCGTAACTGAAGTAAATAAGTAAATATTAGTACCGGCCCGCGGCGGCATGAAATGCACGCCGATAGAAGAGCTGGACATAAATTGAAATTTAAAAAGGAAATATCATGCGTCATCGTCACGGTCTTCGTAAGTTAAATCGTACTTCATCTCATCGCCTTGCCATGTTGCGCAACATGACTGTCTCACTGTTGCGTCATGAAGCAATCAAGACGACTTTGCCTAAAGCCAAGGAACTGCGTCGCGTCGTTGAGCCTATTCTGACATTGGGCAAGACAGACTCGCTGGCAAACAAGCGTCTCGCATTCAATCGTTTGCGTGATCGCGAAATCGTCGTCAAGCTGTTTGCCGAATTGGGCCCACGTTACGCAAATCGTAGCGGCGGTTACCTGCGCATCCTGAAAATGGGGTTCCGCGTTGGTGACAATGCACCAATGGCTTTCGTTGAATTGCTGGATCGTCCAGAAATCACTGAAGCGGTTGAAGTCGACGGGGAATAAATTCGCCGCGGCGAGTGGATAAAAAAGCCAGGCCTAGCCTGGCTTTTTGTTTTTTTACGCAGCTAATTTGATTGTGGCAAGATAGCGTTGTTATGGCCTATTCACGAGTTTGAGCATGTCTGAATCCAGCATTCTTTCCGCCGCCAATTTGAGGAAATCCTATCGTCAGGGCGATGCAGAAAGCCTCGTGATTGATGGATTGTCGTTTGCATTACGGCGTGGTGAATGCTATGGGCTCCTCGGCCCAAATGGCGCAGGTAAAACCACTACTTTACGTTTGTGTTTAGGTTTGACTGCACCTGATCACGGCGAGATTATATTGGCCGGACATCCGATTCCAATGGATGCGCGAGCCGCACGGGTACGCGTTGGTGTTGTCCCGCAAGGCGATAATCTGGATCCAGATTTCACCGTCGCCGAGAACCTACTGGTGTTCGGTCGATATTTTGGCATCAAGGACGCCGAGAGCAAGGCACGTATACCTAGCCTACTGGAATTCTCCAACCTGACTGCGAAGAAAGATGCTCGCATTGGTGAGTTGTCTGGAGGCATGCGACGTCGCCTGACGTTGGCGCGCGCGCTGGTCAATGATCCGGATCTTATCTTCATGGATGAGCCGACCACGGGGCTGGACCCCCAAGCAAGGCATATGATTTGGGAGCGCCTGAAAACTTTGCTCAGCCAGGGAAAGACAATTTTCCTCACGACGCATTTCATGGATGAAGCAGAGCGTTTGTGCGATCGGCTGGCAGTGATCGACCATGGAAAAATGATCGCAGAGGGCACGCCCCGCGATTTGATAGGGCAACACATTGAGGCTGAGGTAGTCGAGGTCTACGGTGAGAACGCTCGCGCATGGGGAGAAGTCGAAGGACGGAAAAACTCAGCACGTATCGAGGTGAGTGGCGAGACGGTTTTTTGCTACACAGACGATTCGAAATCCTTGCTTGACGTGCTGCATACAACACAAGGAGTACGCTACCTCCATCGACCTGCCAATCTGGAAGACTTGTTCCTAAAGTTGACCGGTAGAGAAATGCGGGACTGATCATGACGACATACGCCCTACCAAAGTTCTCATTGCGGTTTTATCCTATATGGCAGCGCAATTTTCTGGTTTGGAAAAAACTGGCGGTAGCGAGCGTGCTCGGCAATATCGCGGAACCGCTCATTACACTGGTCGCATTCGGATATGGCCTGGGGCGTTTGTTGCCGCAGATCGATGGCGTTCCCTATATCCAATACCTGGCATCAGGTTCGATTTGCATGTCCATCATGATGGCATCGTCGTTCGAGGCGCTTTACTCTGCGTTCTCACGTATGCATGTTCAGAAAACATGGGATGCTTTGCTGAATGCACCGCTCGCACTCGATGATGTGATATTTGCCGAAATGCTGTGGGCTGCAACCAAGGCCATGTTTTCGGGGATCGCAATTCTTGGCGTGATGTTCATGCTCGGGATTGGATTGCATCCGCACACGCTGCTGGTATTGCCGCTTTTATTTTTAATCGGAATAACATTCGCGTCCCTGGGGTTGGTGGTTAATGCGCTTGCGAAAGGGTATGATTTTTTCACCTATTATTTCACCTTGGTGCAAACGCCGATGATCTTCATGTCGGGGGTCTACTATCCGATGGAACAATTGCCTCCGTGGTTACAGACCTTCTCGCATTTCTTGCCATTAAGCGCAGCGGTTCGTTTGGCTCGGCCACTGATCCTTGGTAATTGGCCGTCTACGCCGCTATTTAGTATTTTTATTCTGGTTGTATATTGTGTTGGCGGCTTCTACGTGGCAACCATATTGACTCGACGTCGCTTGTTAAAATAACCCGTATCTCATTAACCCGAATTATCATGTCCGAAGCGCTCGTTGTGTTGACCAATGTAGGGGATGGGGCAGTCGCACAGTTGATTGCGCGTCGGCTCGTCGAGCAGAAGCTAGCAGCATGCGTAAATATATTGCCGGGTGTGAGTTCCATCTATCGATGGCAGGGCAAGGTTGAGGAGGCAGAGGAAGTAACGTTGATGATCAAAACAGTGCGCTCAAGTTACGCCGGGTTGGAGGCATCAATTAAAGCCATGCATCCATATGAAGTACCAGAAATAATCGCATTGCCGATAGTAGCGGGTTTGCCTGCTTACCTCGACTGGGTCATGCAGGAAATCAAAAAGGATAGTGATGATTAATGTTGTTTCAGTGTTACTCACTCCACTGCGCTCTCGCCACGAAAAATTCCTGTATCAGGGCAGAGGACAGATGGCAGCGGCACTGATGAAAGTCGTGTTGAGCATGTGCGCAGCGATCGCGTTACTACAATCACCTGCGGCCCGTGCTGATGACAATTTTCTTGAACCTGATGCTGCGTTCAAGTTCTCGGCAAGATTGGTAGATGCAAAAACCGTCGAAGTAATTTACAACATCGCCGATGGGTATTACCTGTACCGTGAACGCCTTCAATTCAAGGCTACGGGTGCGCGCCTTGGCGCGCCTGGACTGCCTGCCGGGAAAGTGAAATACGACGAAACCTTTCAAAAGGATGTCGAAACTTATCGGCATAATCTCACCATTCACATTCCGGTTGATGCGGCCAGCGCATTCACTTTAACCGTGACCAGTCAGGGTTGTGCGGACAAGGGTTTGTGCTATGCGCCCATGGAATCGAAAGCAACCTTGGGAGGTGGTGGCGGATTGCTCGGTGCGGTAGCGGCTGCGAGGGGTATCACTCAAGACAGCGTCGTGCAATCGGAGAGCCGACCTGAGCTACAAGCGTCTCCAGTTCGACGAAGAGAGGGGATGAATGCACAGACTCCTCAGGAACAATCCGATCAAGGTAGTATCGATGCAACGCTGAAAAGCGGAAAGTTGTTTTCCATTGTGCCGCTGTTCCTGTTGCTGGGCATCGGCTTGTCGTTGACGCCGTGTGTGCTGCCGATGGTGCCTATCCTTGCGTCCATCATCGTTGGCGAAGGAGCGCAAGTACGCCGCCGCCGTGGGTTTGTCCTGGCAGCCACCTATTCGCTGGGGATGGTCATTGTTTACACGATGCTCGGCATTGCAGCGGGATTGATAGGCGAAGGATTATCTGCAACTCTGCAAAATCCATGGGTGCTCGGCGCATTCGCGATACTCATGGTCGCATTATCGCTATCCATGTTCGGCGTGTACCAACTACAGGTACCGGCCGGCATTCAATTAAAGTTGATGCAGGCATCCGACAAGCAGGCTGCCGGAAAGCTCCTCGGTGTGTTCGTTATGGGTGCGCTCTCGGCGCTGATAGTCGGTCCGTGCGTTGCCGCTCCGTTGGCTGGTGCCTTGGTCTATATCAGCCAGTCGCGTGACGCGGTGATCGGCGGCAGTGCGTTATTCTCGATGGCCATCGGCATGAGCGTACCGCTGCTGCTGGTTGGCATCTCTGCCGGTGCATTGCTGCCGCGCGCAGGTACATGGATGGAGTCGGTGAAGCGCTTTTTCGGTGTACTGATGCTGGGGGTCGCATTGTGGATGGTATCGCCAGTGATCCCATCATGGGTCCAGTTGTTCGGTTGGGCTGTGCTTGGCATAGGGTATGGAATTTGTCTGATGCAATTGAAGCAGTCAGGCTGGCTTTCCAAATTTATGGGAATATTTTTTCTGACATTCGGGCTGGCGCAATTGGTAGGTGTAATAACTGGCGGTCGCGACGTCCTTGCACCCTTGGCGCATCTCCAAGGAAATCAACCGCATCAAACTTCATTCAAACGGGTTAATTCGGTCGCCGAACTGGACTCAGCCTTGACGCAGGCAAATGGGAAAATTGCCATGCTGGATTTTTACGCGGATTGGTGTGTGTCATGCAAAGAAATGGAAAAACTGACCTTCACTGATACGCAAGTACAGGCAAGACTCTCTGACATGCTGCTGCTGCAAATAGATGTTACAAAGAATAATGCCGACGATAAATCCATGCTGAAGCGTTTCGGCCTGTTTGGTCCGCCGGGCATTATTTTCTTTGATGGCCGAGGGGTAGAAATTTCGGGTAGTAGGGTCATCGGATATCAAGATGCCGATAAATTCCAAGAGTCGTTGCGACGGGCAACAGGTATATAGAAACCAAATCATTTGGTTATACGCAAATAGATATAAAAGATTAACTTCTATGTTGTTGAGTGCAAGGCAAATACCCACTATATTGGATATCTAATAATTTTTATGGAGAAAAATATGACTCTGCGTCTTGGTGACACTGCGCCTGATTTTGAACAGGATTCTTCAATTGGCCCCTTGAAATTTCACCAGTGGGCCGGCGACTCGTGGGTGGTATTGTTTTCGCATCCGGCAGATTTCACGCCCGTATGCACTACTGAACTTGGCCTGACAGCAAAACTCAAGTCGGAATTCGACAAGCGCAATGTAAAGGCAATCGCACTATCAGTCGATCCCGCCGAAAAGCACGTGCAATGGATCAAGGACATCGAAGATACGCAAAAGACGGTAGTGGGCTTCCCGATCATTGCCGATGCCGACAAGAAGGTTGCAGGCCTGTATGACATGATCCATCCGAATCAATCGGAAACCATGACCGTGCGTTCGTTATTCGTGATTGATCCGAAAAAGAAAGTGCGCCTGATCATTACGTACCCGATGAGTACCGGTCGCAATTTTGATGAAGTGTTGCGTGTGATCGATGCGCTGCAGTTGACCGATGGCTATTCGGTTGCAACGCCGGGGAATTGGCGCGATGGCGATGATGTGATCATTCCTCTGTCGATTCAGGATGAGGCGGTTCTCAAGCAAAAATTCCCTAAAGGGTACATTGCGCCGCGACCCTACCTGCGTATTACTCCGCAACCGAATAAATAAGGCTGAAAAATAAAAGCGCCCTTGGGCGCTTTTTTAGTTGCAGGCATTGGCGTACGATCCGATTACTTGTCCAGGTAGCGCTTACGCCAAAAAAATAATAGGGATCCCACCGCGATGACTCCCATCAACCCCATCGAGATCCAGAATCCCATCGCATTTTTCAGCAACGGCATCTCCAGGAAATTCATACCAAAGATGCCGGTGATCAGTGTCAACGGCATGAATACTGCGGTGATGACAGTCAGAAACCGCATGATTTCACTGGTGCGGTGCGCGACAGAAGCGAAGTGGATCTGAACTGCAGATTCCAAAGATGCCTCCAGACGTCGAGCGTGACTCAGCACACGGGTGACGTGTTCCATGACATCGTTGATGCGTACGAGCAGCAGATCTTTTGCGCGGCTGTCGGATTGATTGGCGTAAGTATCGATAATATGATCGCGCAATTCCTGTAGCGCGTCATGCTGCTCTTCACACAAATGGTCGAGCTTATGCAGCTCGTTACGTGCATCGAGCAACGATATCCAGTCGTTAAATGGGCGCTCCGGATTCAGCAATGCGCGTTGCCAGCGGTCCAGTTGGGACGTGAGTGGCTGACGTAGTTCCAGATACTGGTCAACCATCGTGTTCAGCAAGCGCAGTGCCCACTCTTCCGGCGATGTCGGCGGACGGCTGCCATGCGAATTACCGTTAGGCTTGGATTTGTATTCCAGCATTCTGGTGCGCGCCGCTTCTATGGTGCGACTATATTTCGGATGTACAGTCACTATCGCGTGGTCCATTAAAAAAAATGTGACCGGGGCGGTGGCAAGCTTGGCAAGCGCAGGCGGCATTTTGCGCCTGGCCGTAGTGTCTGGATGTTCGTTGGCAGTGGCGTCATCAACAAGTGCGAGCTTGCGGAACACCACCATTTCATAATCCTGCGTTGAGTCGAAATAGGAAGGATGGTTAAGATTGACGGCATCGATAAGATGCAAGTCGTATAGGTGGACGCCGGTAATGCGCGCTACCGCATCACGCCAGGCATCAGGATTATTTGCCACCTCGTCGTGCGTGACATCAAGCCATAAAAACGCGTTTCCTGCTAACGGCTCTCCCGGCTCTTGCGCCAGTTTGACGACGACGTCGTTAATGAGGAAGATGTCCATGCGGATCAATAAAATTTCTGGAGGGTGTCGGTTCGAGGAGCGCGAAGAAGGCGCGTCCGCTGCGAGCCGACGATGATATGCGGTCGCATCCGGCTCAGGCTGTACGCTTCAAAAGACGCGCAACGTCACGCGCGAAATAGGTCAGGACTCCATCTGCGCCAGCTCGCTTGAATGCCATCATCGACTCCATCATCACCTTGTCATGATCCAGCCAGCCATTCTTGGATGCCGCTTTGATCATTGCGTACTCGCCGCTGACTTGATATGCGAAAGTAGGCACCTTGAATTCATCTTTCACACGGCGCACGATATCCAGATAGGGCATGCCAGGCTTGACCATCACCATGTCCGCACCTTCAGCGAGGTCGAGCGCAACTTCGCGCAGGGCTTCGTCGCTATTTGCCGGATCCATTTGATACGTGGATTTGTCGCTCTTCCCAAGGTTGCCGGCTGAGCCGACTGCATCACGGAAGGGGCCGTAAAACGCCGACGCATACTTCGCGGAATACGCCATGATACGGGTATGGATGTGGTGATAAGACTCAAGACCATTGCGGATCGCCCCAATACGTCCATCCATCATGTCGGACGGGGCGACGATGTCGACGCCGGCCTCTGCATGCACCAGCGCCTGCTTGACCAGCAGTGCGCTGGTTTCGTCATTCAGCACGTAACCCTGTGCATTAATCACGCCGTCCTGTCCATGGCTCGTGTAGGGGTCCAATGCGACGTCAGTCAGAATGCCGAGTTCGGGAAAACGTTGTTTTAGCTCTCGCACCGCGCGGGGAACGAGGCCGTGCGGGTTGAGCGCTTCGGCGCCATCCGGGGATTTCAATGCAGGGTTGATGACGGGGAAAAGGGCAATCACTGGAATACCCAGCGCTACGCACTCTTCGGCAATTGGGAGCAGCATGTCGATCGACAGCCGATCGACTCCCGGCATGGACGCAACTTTCTCCTGCTGTTTTTGGCCGTCGAGTATAAAAACCGGATAAATCAGATCGGATGCGGTCAACACATTCTCACGTACCAAGGCACGCGAAAATGCATCCTTACGCATCCGACGCATGCGAACTGCAGGGAACTGGGCACTTTTTGAAAGATTCGGCATGGTAATTTATTTAAATTCAATCTTTATGGCAATAAGCGACAAAATACATGAACTTTGTGAGAAATCTATACTCTGATTTAACAGGTGATGTAGTCACCTCCCGCTTCTCCTCCCTGAGCGGGGTCGCCCGTGCTAACGTGGCGGCGTTACTGCCCTGGAGATAGTCCCCTTTCTCCGGGGCTTTTTTATTTTTGTTTCCGACATAAACGTCGAAGAGTGCCTAATCCTCAGTACCGTTTTCATCCGGCAATTCAATGGGCTCTTGATCCAATCCGGATAGTGCCAGGATACGTTCGTTTGCTTCATCCAGGCCGCTACGCTTCAGTGCAGAAAATAATTGAGCAGTGAATGGGAATGGCTTGCCCGCATCATCAACATAGCTGGCCAGGACAGTATGCGCAAGGCGCAACGCGTTCGTCGCTTCGTTACGATTCAATTTATCTGACTTGGTCAGCAGGCAGTGGATAGGCTTGCCGGTTGGCGCAAACCACTGGAGCATTTGCGTATCGAGATCGGTGAATGGGCGCCGCGAATCCATGATCAGGACCAGCGCGGCTAATTGTTCTCGATTTCGGACATAGTCTCCAAGCAACTCTTGCCAATGGAGTTTCGCGGAGCCCGATACTTCTGCATAGCCATAGCCGGGCAAATCTACCAATAGCGCACGTATTTCATCGACTTTCGTTTCATCCTTGCGATGTTGCCCAGGATGCGCCCCGCCTATTGAAAAGTAATTGATATGCTGGGTACGGCCCGGGGTCTTGGACGCAAATGCCAGCTTTTTTTGATTGCAAAGAATATTCAATGCTGTTGATTTCCCGGCGTTGGAACGGCCGGCGAACGCGATTTCAGGGACTTGCGTATTTGGCAAATCACGGAGGTGATTCACCGTGGTAAAGAAACGGGCTTGCCAAAGTAGGGACATAGGTTGTGCAGAAAATGCTGGAGGGACGGCGAAAATGCCAGAAAGCTATTGTACAATAACGGGTTATGTATCGTAGCGCCAAAAAACCTTAGCCGTAGGTAATAACGGCAAGGGCCTTCCTCGATAGCGAAGAATTTTAAATTTAGTCTCAGGGTGTTTGAATGAACCGTGCTTTCGTACCATTTATCAAGTCGTTGTTTGCGGCCGTACTCGTTGTTTCCTCCGTCGCCAATGCTGCCGAAGAACCCAAAATCGCCAAAGCGGATCCGGCAAAAGGCGAAGCGCTTTTTGCTACCGGTGATGCGTCGCGTAATATTTTGGCCTGCGTGTCTTGCCATGGCGTCGCAGGTAATTCGACCATCGTGCAAAATCCAAAGCTGGCTGCGCAGCATGAAGCTTATATCGTCAAACAACTGGGCGATTTCAAGGGGCCTCAGCGGAACAATCCCGTGATGACCGCAATTGCGAAATCATTGTCGGATGAGGACATCAAGAACGTCGCCGCTTATCTCAATGCGCAAACGCTGAAGGCTGGCGCCGCGAAGAACAAGGCAACTCTTGAAATCGGCAAGAAGATTTATCGTGCCGGTATCGCAGAAAAGAATGTGCCAGCCTGCGCGGGATGCCATAGCCCGAATGGCGCCGGCATTCCGGCTCAATTTGCGCGTATTGGTGGACAGCACCAGGATTACATGGCGGCACAATTGACCAACTTCCGCTCCGGCGCTCGCAAGAACAGCCCGCAAATGGTGACTATCGCCAAGCGCCTTTCTGACGATGAAATTCAAGCGGTCGCAGACTACGCTGCTGGTTTGAAATAGTCGCAAAACAAAGTAAGAACGCTCTAAATAAAATAGTTGTAGTGGGGTGGCCTAGGCCGCCCCTTTTTCTTTTCTCCTCATTTCTTCAATAGGGATGACCTCATCTCGTCCATTTCCCACTTTTGCGTTCGCTGCACTGCTATTGGGTGGTGCGGCGATTGGCTTTGCAGGGATCTTCATGCGCCTTGCCGATGTCAATCCGCTCGCATCCGCGTTCTGGCGTATGGCACTCGCCGCGCCAATCTTGTGGATGTGGGCATACGCCGTACACAAGCAGGATTTCGCAAACGGTAAACGTATCGGGTTTGCGCCGGCGTTAATGTTGGCAGGGCTGTATTTTGCTGGCGATATGGCTACGTGGCATTTGTCATTGCATTACACCACGGTGTCGAATGCGACTTTGTTGCCGAATCTTGCACCACTGTTCATCGCGTTTTGGCTGTGGTGGGTGCACAAGATACGGTTCGGGAGAATTTTCTTGATCGGCGTAATACTGGCCTTGGCCGGTGCTGTCCTGGTCGTCGAGCCGAATACAGCGCAAGCCGATCCGGGTAAGCACAAGCTATGGGGGGATGCATTGGGCTTCGTCACCGCATTTTTTTATGCCGGTTATCAATTGGTGATCAAGGATGCCCGAGCGCGGTATTCGACCGCGCGCCTGATGGCGTGGAGCACGACCATTACTGCATTGGCACTATTGCCGTTTGCATTGGCCTCTCCGGGTTTGTTCTGGCCGGAGCATGCCATCGGCTGGTTGCCGCTACTGGCCCTGGCGTTGATCGCACAGATAGGCGGACAAACCGTCATCGCATATGCATCTGCGCATCTGGCAACCTCCCTGTCGTCGGTTGGCCTGCTTATTCAGCCACTTACGGCGACGATAGCGGCGTGGCTACTATTTCATGAAGCACTGATGCCGTTGCAAATGGCTGGCGCAATAGTTCTGATGTCGGGTATCTATTTGTCAAAGCGAGGAAGTTAGATCGGTTTGCACACAGCGGACATGCATGATGAAATCCGGTTTCACCAGGCATGCCCTCAAAAATACGCAACTAAGTCACCGTCATTGCAACCGACTTGGCCTGTTGAGGTCGGCTTTCAAAAGGTTTTCGCTTCCAGGCCAGCGGCAGATCAGGGATTTTTTGCTGCTTTCATTTTGGCAGCGTCGCCGGCTGTCACGATAGTCATCTTCGCTGGGTCGATCGCTTTTCGGAACGCGGCATTGACTTCGTCCAAGCTCAAGGCATTGATCTTGTCTTCAAGCTCCTTGCTCCAGGTGTAAGTGCGGCCAAGATATAAGAGACTGCTCCAGCCATTGGCGAGAACGTTATCCTGTGCCCGCGCCTGCATGCGTTTTTGCAGGACACTGGATTTCGCACGTGCCAGTTCGTCCGCGGTGAACCCATCTTTCAGAACGCGCGCCAACTCTTCCTTGATGGCCGCCTCGAGGCGCACCAGATTTTGCGGCGCAGCGATCGCTGCAATACCATAGCTGCCCGCATTGTCCAACGCATCCACGCTCAGCGATGAACCTCCGCCATACGACAAACCGTCTTTTTGACGAATACGGGTGAGCAGGCGCGAACTCATACCACCGCCGCCAAATATTTCGTCGGCGATATACATTGCTGCAAAGGCAGGATTGTCGTCGCGCATATCAAGATTCATCCGCGCCATATAGAAGCTATTTTCCTTGTCCGGTGTATCGATACTTGTGCGCACGGCAGGTATGTCGACATATTTGTCGTCGATACGGGTATACGGCAGACTGCTCTTCCAATTGCCGAATTCTTCGGCGACGACCTTTTTGACAGTTACGGGATCAAAGTCACCCACCACGGCCAGTTCCGCCTTTGACGCACCATAGAAATTTTTATGGAACGCCTTGATGTCGTCCAGCGAAACTGCTTTCAGGCTTGCGATGGATTCGTCGATGGTCTGCGATGTGCGCCAATCGCCTTTTGGATAATGGTTGAAGTGCTGCGCCAGTGCCTGTGCGGCCAGTGTGTCGGGTTCGTTGCGCGCTGCCTCGGTCGCAACCAGGGTTTGCTTGCGCAATTGTTCCAGTTCGGTAGCGGGGAAGGTCGGTTCTTTTAGAATTTGCGACACCAGTCGCAATGCGTCTGTCAGATGTTCCCGTGTTGTTTCAAAATGGAAAATGCTGCCGGTGATTTTCAATCGTGTGAATTCATCGGCAAGTTGTTCGCGGCTGAATTTGCTGTTGCCTCGCGTGAGCATTGCGCTGGTCATGCTCGAAACAGTTTGTTTTCCGAACAGGCTTTTCTCGTCACCCCAATGCAAAGCGAGCGACACGGCGACGGTCTCACCCCGGTTCTTTTTCGGTAGCAGCGCCAGATCGACGCCGCCAACTTTGCTGAGTTGGGTGCGTGCGTTGATATTGCTTTGCGATGGGTCGAACGCTTCAGACAGCGAGGTTTGTTCCTTTCCCTTGTAGTTTTTCAAGAGCTCCGCGGCACTTGGCGCGGCCGGAATTTCTGCGCGCGCAAGTTGGTCTTCGGGTAGATAAATCCCCACCGTACGATTGTCGCGCTTGAAATAACGGCTCGATGCCGCAGCCACTTCTTCGGCAGTAATCTTCGGCAATTGATCGCGGGAGTAAAACAATAAACGCCAGTCGCCGAGCGCGATCGTTTCCGACAGCGCCACGCCGATTTCTTCATGATCATTCAGCGCTTTCTCGATCTGGTTCGCGGTATTGGAGCGTACCCGTTCCATTTCCTCTTTGGTCGGCGGTGTCTTGTAGAAATTTTCAATCGCCGCTATCAGAGCATCACGCACCGGCTCCACAGCTTCGCCCTTCTTCACGGTAGCGCCGATGATTGCCAAGCCAGGCGCGTAGCCGCCCACGTCGGCCTTGAATACCTGCGCTGCCATGCCGGTTTCGACCAGTTGCTTATGCAGCCGACCGTTGGGCGTGTCGGCCAGGATTTCGCCGGCAAAGTCGAGCGCATCTTTATCGGGATGAAGAGCAGATGGGACCTTGTAACTGACCATGACGATTTGCGTATCGCCTTTGCGGCGCACGGTGAAGTTGCGCTCACCATCCTGTGTCGGCTCGACTGTCCAGAATACGGGCATGCTGCGCTTGGGTTTCGGGATGGATCCAAATGCCTGGTTGATGAGGCGCAGTGTTTTCATTGCGTCAAATTTTCCGGCAATGAGCAATACCGCATTGTCCGGCTGGTAATAGGTGCGATAGAACGCCTGCAGATTTGAGATCTTCACGTTCTCGATATCGCTGCGGTTGCCTATGGTCGCATGGCCATAGTTGTGCCAGTCGAATGCGATGCTTTGGGTGCGTTGCTCGATTACGCGAAACGGCGAATTTTCTCCCTTTTCGAATTCGTTGCGTACGACAGTCATTTCCGAGTCGAGGTCTTTTTTCGCAATGAAGGAATTAACCATGCGATCTGCTTCCATGTCGATCGCCCACTTCAGGTTGTCGTCGCCAGCTTGCAATAATTCGTAATAGTTGGTGCGATCCTCTGAAGTCCCGCCGTTGAAACGCGCGCCGTGGTTTTGCAATTCCTGAGTAAGCTTCGGCCGCTTTGGCGTGCCCTTGAACATCAGGTGTTCCAGCAGATGGGCCATACCTGTTTCGCCGTAATTTTCATGGCGCGATCCCACCAGGTAAGTGATATTGACAGTAATTGTCGGCTTCGACTGATCGGGAAACAGTAATACCTTGAACCCGTTGGCGAAACGGTATTCGGTGATTCCCTCGACCGTGCTTGCCTGGGCAACGCCTTGTGGCAAGGCCTGTGCGCCTGCAAAATGTGGCACGAAGGAGAGTGAACCCGTAATCAAGCCGATTGCATAAAACCGTTTCAAGCACTGAAGCATGATGTTTCCTTTGGTCTGGGATCAATCGCACGGCATACGGGCGATGAGGGATGTTATGAAATTTTCTGTTACTGCTTTTGCGGTCCGCATACTGAACATGCTGTACCGCGTGCGACCTTGATGTCGGTCCATTCCATCGTACGTGCATCCAATAACAGCAGCCGTCCCGCTAGCGATAGGCCAATGCCGGCAATCAGTTTTAATGCTTCGGCTGCCTGCATGGTGCCGATAATGCCGACTATCGGTGCAAACACGCCCATCGTCGCACAATGCGCGTCCTCGAATTCCTGCTCTGGAGGAAACAGGCACGCATAACACGGAGCGTCCACCCGACGCGTATCGAAGACACTGATCTGTCCATCGAACCTGATTGCGGCGCCGGAAACCAGTGGCACCTTGTGGGCGACACATGCACGGTTGACGGCGTGGCGTGTCGCGAAGTTGTCGCTGCAGTCAAGTACGACTGTCGCATCTTGTACCAGGCCATGCAAGCGCGTTGCGTCCGCGCGTTCTGAAACGGCAACTACTTCGACTTCGGGATTGATTTGCATCAATGCCTGTTTGCCCGAGAGCGTCTTCGCGAGGCCGACGCGTTCGGTCGTGTGCAGGACCTGGCGTTGTAGGTTGGTTAAATCAACGACGTCGTTATCAACTAATGTGATCCGACCGACGCCAGCCGACGCCAGATACAGCGCTGCCGGCGAACCGAGGCCGCCGGCACCGATGATGACGGCATGCGCCGCGAGCAGTTTTGCCTGGCCCTCTATGCCTATTTCGTCGAGCAGGATGTGGCGCGAATAGCGCAGGAGCTGATCGTCATTCATGGTGGCCGTTAGTTCGCACTCCATATTTAAAATAGAAAAGGCCGCATTACTGCGGCCTCAACTCAATGCAAAGCTGACCTATTTTTTCTTGTCGATTTTTTTGTCATCTATCTTTTTTTCATCGGCCTTCTTGTCATCAACCTTCTTATCATCTGCTTTTTTATCATCATCGTTGATGCCAGGTTCCTTTTTATTCTCAACTTTTACTTTGGCGATCATGACCGGCAAGCCTTTTAATTGGTTCAATGCCTGAGTTAATTGGAAATCGTCCTTGCTGCCGAATTCAAGCGGCTTGCGTTTTTTCTCCAGTGCGATCAACCGCTGCTCTTCCTCGAATTCATCCACTACTTTGGCAGGTGCGGTCACCGTCTTATCCTTGTCGTTGATCAGATGCTTTTGAAGATCGGCTTCATGCAGGCGGAAACTGTTGAGGCCATCGCCGTCGGCGGTTTCATCGACCATTACGTCGGGTACGATGCCTTTGGCCTGAATCGAACGGCCATTGGGCGTGTAATAGCGTGCTGTCGTCAGCTTAACGGCCGTGTCGCTGGACAGTTGGCGAATTGTTTGTACTGAGCCTTTGCCGAAAGTTTGCGTGCCCATAATGGTTGCGCGTTTATAGTCCTGCAACGCGCCCGCCACGATCTCCGAAGCGGAAGCGGAACCTGTATTGACCAGCACGACCATCGGTACTTTTTTTATACCTGCCGGCAATTTTGCTAACGCATCGGTGTTGCCGTGATTGCCGTAAAATTCATGGCGCCCATAGTAAATTTGCTTGGAATCGGGCAATTGGCCATTGGTCGAAACCACAACCGAGTCTTTCTGCAGGAATGCGGCGGATACGCCTATCGCGCCTGGTAATACGCCACCAGGATCATTACGAAGGTCGAGTACAAGGCCTTTCAAGTTTGGTTCCTGTGCATAGATTGCGGTGATTTTTTTCGCCATGTCCTCGACTGTCGGTTCCTGAAACTGCGAGACACGCAACCACGCATATCCTGGTTCGACTACTTTCGATTTGACGCTTTGTACCCGAATTTCCTGACGTACGATCGTAATCAGGATCGGTTTGTCTTCATCCTTGCGGATGATTGTCAGGGTAATTTTGGTATTGGGTTCACCGCGCATTTTTTTGACGGCTTCGTCCAGTGTCAAGCCTTTGACCGGTGTGCTATCCAGGCGCGTGATCAAATCACCTGCCTTGACGCCGCCCTTATATGCGGGAGAATCCTCGATCGGCGAAATGACTTTGACGTTACCGTCTTCCATGCCGACTTCAATGCCGAGGCCTACGAATTTCCCCTGCGTGCCTTCACGCAGTTCCTTGAATGCCTTCTTGTCGAGATAGGCAGAGTGTGGATCCAGCGACGCGACCATGCCGGAGATTGCTTCGGTCAATAACTTCTTGTCTTCTACCGGTTCGACATAATCCGACTTGATCAGACCGAACACATCCGCGAGTTGCCGCAGCTCTTCGACCGGCAAAGGAGCGCCCGCGCTTTTCTCCGCAAAGGCGTCGAATTGCATCGAGCCGAGGACGCCTGCAACGAGGCCCAAACCGATAAGTCCAATATTCTTTAGTTTGCTACTCATGTCTCACCTAAAAGTTACCCAGTCAAGGGGATCAAACGCGCGACCTTGATGCCGCATTTCAAAGTATAAACCTGAATGTTCATTGCCGCCGCTATTACCGACGCTGGCGATGACGTCGCCGGTCTTGACTGCATCCCCGGCATGTTTCAAAACCGCTTCATTGTTGCCATAAATAGTCATGTACTGATTGCCATGATCAACAATGATCAAATTGCCAAAACCCCGCAGCCAGTCTGCAAAAATTACCCGCCCTGCGGCAACCGCCTTTACGTCAAGGCCTTCCGCCGCCCGGATAAACAATCCTTTCCATGCTGGAGCGTCACCCCGCTTGCTACCGAACTTGGCAATCAACTCACCTTTTACGGGCAAGTGCAGCTGTCCGCGCAATGCGCTGAAGCCTGACATATCCTTGTCTTGGACGCCGGCATCGGGCGTGAGTTCATTTCGGCCCAGCGATTTTTCCGGGGCGACATCATCGTCTATGGCATCGGAATTTTTTATTTTGCTTTTTACGTTAATTTTCTCTCTCGCTTTTTTGGCTCGCGCGAGTTGTTCCTGGCGCCGCTTCTCCTGCGCAGCGGTGTCGGCCTGGCGTTGTTCTTCGATTATCTTTGCCAGCTTGTCGACCAGTCCCGCCAGGCGCTGGTCGTCACGTTGTATGTTGCCGGCTTCTTTGCGTTGGCTTGCTAATTTGGCAGATAGTTTAGACAGTAGTGCGGTGTGCTCCGTTTTTTCTTTCTGCAGCAGGATTTTTTGTTCGAGTGCTTCTTGCGCAATTTCATCCAATGCATCCTTGCCGCTTTGTGCCTCAGTTTTGTTTGCCTCGACGGTTTTGAGATTGTCGCGTAGCGAGGTCAACAGGGCTGCTTGTGCCTGCGATACGTAACCCATGTATTGCAGGTCGCGATTGATGCGGTTCGGGTCATCACCCGAAAGCAGCAAATTGACGCGGCCTTGAGTCCCCGCAATGTAATGGTTCTTTAATAATATGGAAAGCTGCTTTTGCTGCGTCGCTATGGTTTTTGCAAGTTCGATTTGCTCTTGTGATAGCTGGGCCAACTTCGCTTCGGTTTGTGCCTGTTCTTCTGCCAGGTCATGTAGAGACCGATTGGCCTGCGAGATCGCGGTTTCAGAATGAGCCAACGCGTCGGCGACATGGCTCTTGGCCGCTTCGGTGCGGTCAATGTCGCGTTTGAGCATGGCCAGCTTTTGCTGCAAATCTGCGCGCTGTGTTTCGGCGGCATGTTTTTGTTTGGCACGTTCGGACAGTTTCGCCGCGTGGCATATTGGCGTACTGCAAAAAAACAACGCAGTCAGTCCGAGCGCAATGAAGACATTCCACGCTTTGCGCGTTGGATAACGCGCATAGAACGCCGATCGTAATATGCGCTCGGGATGCCGGATGAAACGCATGGAGAAACGCGTTATTTCGATTTCCCCTGGCTGGCAACGGCTTTCAATGCAGCTTCAATCGCGGCTGCATCGCCGAGGTAATAGCTCTTGATGGGCTTGAGATCGGCATCCAGCTCATATACGAGCGGCTGACCGTTGGGAATGTTAAGGCCGACAATTTCGTCGTCGCTGATGCCGTCAAGTGATTTGATAAGTGCACGCAGGCTGTTGCCATGGGCGGAAATGAGGATGCGTTTGCCGGCGCGAATTGCAGGTGCAATCGATTCATCCCAGATCGGCATTACGCGCGCAACCGTGTCCTTCAAACATTCGGTGAGCGGAATTTCTTCACGCTTCAGACCGGCATAGCGGGGATCATTGAATGAAGCGCGCGGGTCGGTCGGTTCGAGCGGGAGAGGAGGGGTGTCGTAGCTGCGGCGCCAGATCAGAACCTGTTCATCGCCGTATTTGGCAGCGGTTTCCGCTTTGTTCAACCCTTGCAGGGCGCCATAGTGACGCTCGTTGAGACGCCAACTGTTCACTACCGGGATCCACATTAAATCCATCTCATCCATGGTGCCCCATAGTGTGCGAACGGCACGCTTCAACACTGACGTGTAGGCGAGGTCAAATGTAAATCCGGCTTCTTTCAGGATCTTGCCGGCTTGCTTGGCTTCGGCTGCGCCTTTTTCAGTCAGGTCAACGTCGGTCCAGCCAGTAAAGCGGTTGTCGAGATTCCAGGTGGATTCGCCGTGGCGCATAAATACGATTTTGTACATGGTCGGATAAGTGGTAAGTGTAAGTTGGTAAGTGTAAGTAATGGTGAGGATTGAGAATTGTTTGCCTGAATTGCGTGATGGCAGACCCTGTATTGTAGAGCCTATCGCAACATTATTCATGCGGCAGCTTTGGCAGTCATTGCCATCGCGATTATTTCCTGTTTACGCAGGGAGCCGGAACCTCGTTAAAATGCGTGTCGCGATACGCTCTATAATGTCGGCATTGTTTAAATCCATTGGAATCTTGTGAACTTCTTCGTTGATAATGTTTGGAATCTTGGGTTGTTAGTATTGGCAGTGGTGTCGGGCGGAGCGCTCCTGTTGCCGGTATTGGCGCGACGCGGCGAAAAAGTTTCTGTGCTGCAAGCAACGCAAAAAATCAATGCAGGTAAAACGATCCTCGTGGATGTGCGCGATGCCACAGTATTTGCAACAGGACACGTGCGGGAAGCGAAAAATATTCCGCTGAAAGAATTGGCGAGTAGAGTGGGCGAGCTTGAAAAATTCAAGTCGAAGTCGGTGATTGTTGTATGCGATTCTGGCGTGCAGTCATCGAAAGCGGCTACGCAGCTCAAAAGTGCGGGCTTCAGCGAGGTGTTCAGTCTCGATGGCGGATTGGCTGCCTGGCGAGCACAAGGACTTCCGACGGCGAAATAATGGTGTCTTCATGACTGCGCGTGTATTAATGTACAGCACTGGTGTTTGCCCATATTGCATTATGGCGGAGCGACTGTTGAAGGCCAAAGGTGTCGACGTCATTGAAAAAATCCGGGTTGACCTCGATCCGCAACAAAGGATCGAGATGATGCAAAAAACCCGGCGTCGTACTGTGCCGCAGATCTATATCGGCGATACACATGTCGGCGGTTTTGATGATTTGAACGCATTGGAACGGGCCGGCAAGCTCGACGCATTGCTTCAGGGGGCTTAGAAGGCAGATAAGAAGCAGGTAATTAAGCAGCGTATGACGCAGAATTAGTACTGAATAATATTCAAAGGGGGCGGTATACTTGCCGTCCGTGTTTTCAACTCAATGAAAGTGCTTCATGTCCGACGAAAATCAGCAACCCGTGTTCCAAATCCAGCGCGTATATCTGAAGGATCTGTCGCTGGAACAGCCAAATTCCCCGGAAATTTTCCTTGAACAGGAAGCTCCTTCGATGGAAATATCCGTCAATGTCGGTGCGCAGCCGCTGAACGAAGGCATGTTCGAAGCGACAGTCACGATCACGCTGACCGCCAAGATCAAGGACAAGGTTGCGTTCCTGGTCGAAGGCAAGCAAGCAGGCATTTTTGAGGCGCGCAACATCCCTGCCGAACAACTTGATCCATTGCTCGGGATCGGTTGTCCTAACATTATTTACCCATACCTGCGCGCCAACATCGCCGATGCGATCACCCGTGCCGGATTTCCCCCGGTACACCTGGCCGAAATCAATTTCGAAGTGTTTTACCAGCAGCGTATGCAGGCACTCGCCGAGCAGCAAAATCTTACCGGTGCCCCAGTCTCGAACGGTGCGGCTGTAGCCTAAAACACCTGGCCATATTGTGCGAACAAGATTTCTGGACGGTCCGCTTTGGCCGATCCATGAGCTTGTTTGCGTTTGGCAGATTCGAGGTTTTCTATGGACATCGATGCAATGAAATTCGCGCGCCAGTTTGCATTTTCTGCTGCGTTAATGGTCTTGGTCGCCGGTCATGCGCATGCGCTTGAGTTCAAAACCATAGGTGCAAATCCGGCCGTGATGTATGACGCGCCCTCGGAGCGCGGTCGCAAGATTTTTATCGCGCCGCGCGGTATGCCGGTTGAAATCGTGCTGGTGTATGGTGACTGGAGCAAAGTGCGGGATGTTGCCGGGGATCTGAACTGGGTAGAGTCGAAAGTGCTTTCTCCCAAACGCAATGTCGTCGTCAAGGTGCCGAATGCCAAAGTGCGTACGTCGGCTGACGATAGCGCATCGATAGTTTTTTCGGCCGACAGGGGCTTGATTCTGGAGCGACTGGATTCCGCCGCATCCAGTTGGGTCAAGGTCAAGCACCGTGATGGCTTGATCGGCTTTGTAAAGGCGGTCGATGTTTGGGGTGAGTAGTATCATTTCATCTCGAATCATTCCATCTCGACCTCAATAGCCGATATGCCTATCCACCCTAAATCATGAACGTTTCGATACTCGGTGCAGGTGCGTGGGGAACGGCGCTGGCAATTGCGCTCGCCGATCGGCACAAGGTTGTCCTTTGGGGACGTGGTGAAGCCATGATGCGCGATGCGGCGGCGCGGCGCGAGAGCGCATATTTGCCTGGCTTTTTACTGCCGGACAGCCTGGTCGTCA
>Ga0207118_1032_pt1 | contig 30544 bp, 30 predicted proteins | sample Alteio_BWMinHeat_42_FD_153507 | JGI IMG/M metagenome (GOLD analysis project Ga0207118, IMG submission 153507) | Enriched cells from forest soil in Barre Woods Harvard Forest LTER site, Petersham, Massachusetts, United States -... | ecosystem: Environmental > Terrestrial > Soil > Temperate forest >...
GACAAGAATGGTGCATTAATAGTCGCTGGTCGCATTAAAGATCTGATTATTCACAAAGGGTTTAATATTTATCCCCAAGAAGTTGAAAATGTTATTGCTGGCCATCCAGAGGTGATTCGGGTTGCTGTAATCGGACAGGATGATTTTTTGGGTGGTGAAATTCCTATAGCCCATGTACAAGTTAAAAAGATTACTGAAAAATTGGGTTTAGAGTTGAGAAAATTATGCATGAAAAATTTGGCAGCCTATAAAGTTCCCCGTGAATTTTTTCTCACTACGAACGATTTGCCGGTCACTGCAACGGGTAAAGTGAATAAAAAAGTCTTGCGTGAACAGATGCCCACCCGCACACCAGAATTATAAATAACGCTTTTACTATGTTTGTGTTAAATTTTGCAATAACTACTCCGTTCGCCCTGAGATTATCGAAGGGTGGGCAGAGCCATAAAGAGTTCGTGTGAAGCCTATTCGTCTCCTCCATTTTATTACCAGTCTCGAGCGGGGCGGTGCTCAAGCAGTCCTGCAAGACCTGCTCATGCACCTCGACCCGCAACGTTTTATCCATATCGTGCTTTATATTCACGATGGCCCCTACGTCGATATTCTCAAAGCGCGGGGTGTGCAGGTGCAACAAGTAACCGGTTTGTTTTTTGTATACGACCCAATCTTTTTTATTCGTCTTTTTTTTACTGTCAAGCGCTTGAACCCAGATTGCCTGCATACATTATTATGGATGGCAAATAACATTGGTCGCGTAATAGCGAAATTGCTGAGAATCCCGTGCGTGAGCGTCTTGCACAATAATCTTGATCAGGATGGTCTGGTGCGTAATTGCATAGACCGTATTACTTTATTATTTGCTGACGCAATAGTTGCAGTTTCTGATGGTGTTGCTGACAGTTTTATGCATGCTTTTTCATATTCTCGTGATATTTTGGTTATTCCCAATGGTATTGATACAGTGCTTATTACAAGCAAAAAAGTTGCGCAACCCACAAGCTTTTCGGGCTTCCCGAAAATAAATTATTTTGTGATTGGCTCAGTGGGGCGACTTGTGCCGGTTAAAAATTACTCATTGTTGCTCGATAGCTTTGCGATACTCTGCCAAAAACATGCTCATATTCGTCTTGTATTGGTGGGCCAGGGGCTACAAGAGCAGATGCTTCTGGAGCGCGCGCAGCGACTACAGATTTGCGAGTATGTCACTTTTGTGACTGGTCAGCAGGCGTATGGCTATTACCCGCTGTTTGATTGTTTTGTGCAAACTTCGGATAAAGAAGGGATATCGATTGCGCTTTTGGAGGCAATGAGTTTTGGGCTTGCCTGTGTCGCAACTGCTGATAATAATAAACATCCCGTGTTGGAGCATGAAAAAACGGGTATTTTGACTTCCATTGGCGATTGTCAGCAGCTTGCCCATGCAATTGAGAGACTCATTCTTGATGCTAATCACCGGTCTTATCTTGGGAATAATGCACAGATATTGGTTAAAGAACGATTTGACGTGCGGCGCATGACTTATGCATATGAAAAGCTTTTTTTAGAAAAATGTGACCAACGTAGATGAGGTGTCCTATAGTAGGTCCTGCCTTGACGGTGCGAAAGGGGCGATAGGTTGATTTTTGTATAAAATGCGTGTACCCTTTATATAGTTATTAAATAGATAACCTCCATTTCCCCTGTCCATGACGTTCTGTCAGGATGGGGGAAACCTCTTTTAAACCAAGTCGAGTTTTACCCTTCTCAAATTCAGTTGATTTTATTGACGTGAAAAAGCCCCAGGATTTGCTCCCAGGGCTTATTAGTTAGTTCAGTTTATTGTTTAAAAATAGCGAATAGATCTTTGCCGGCAAACGGATTGAACGTTGCAAGATACCCTACTAGTTTCTGTAGCATTGGAGTTGTATATTCTGTGGTTTGAGAGACGGTGCTGATTACGTTAGGATTATCTTTGGCTAACGCTATCAATGCTAATCGTTCAGCAACAGTTTTAAGTGCATTATATTTTTTTTGTAGCTCTTGGAATTCAGCATCTTTTCCGGGGATAGCCAAGAATGTAGCATTTGTTGTTCTAATTCTTAAATTTGCGATTATCGTTAAAATAGTGATCAAAAGAATTTTATTGGTTACTTTGTCGGTGAAGAGCATTGCTGATTTAATTTGATTTCTTAATTTATAGAGAATATAGCATGCAGGTACTGCAATAGTTGCTGTAGCGATTTGGGGATGTGCTATTGCTTGTTTAATAAGCAAATCTCTTGTTTGTTGCGCAATTTGTTGTACGGCGGGTCTGATTGAATCTTGCGCGATCATTAATTGTGTCATTGTTTGGGGCATCATGGCATGTGATTGAAAACTTAGTCCGATGAGTGACCCCATGAGAAGACCAACTGCGACGAAATTCACTGCTTTGTTTTGCTTTGTTTTATTGAATTGTGTATCAACCTGCATGATTAAACCTCCATTTACTTAGATTTACCTACATTTACTTTACAGATACCATTTCATATCTATATATAATAAATTTATATATTTTTAAAATTTTGTCAAACTGAAATGGTATTTTGCTATTTTAAGAAGATATTTTGGCATGAAAAAGCCCCAAGATTAGCTCCTGGGGCCCGTGTTTATCAGCTTGTTGGTGTTTTATTGCAATCGTTTTTGCGTGTCACCAGGCAATTGTTGTTGTGGTTGTTGAAAAGCTTGAATGAGCGCTCGAGCTATCTGGGCTGGTGCTTGCGCTTGATTCTCTAAAATTTGCGCTTGACCCGCCTCTAATCGATGTTGACCATCATTAAGACCGTGTAATACAGCTGCAGCTTGAGCAAAGCCGATTGCCAATCGCTCTTGTCCACCTTCTATTCGTGCTTGTCCATCTACTACTTGACTCACTCTATCTTCAATTCGTAGTTGTCCTGCTTGCAATCCTGCCCGTTCTTGCGCAGCTCGTTCAGCAGTTATTCTTGCTGTCTCATTAAAACCTGCGGCATCTTCTTGCCCTTGGATTATACGTGCTTGTAGCTCATGATTTTGTGCTTGTAATGCAGCATGTCTTTGTTCTGCTGCTGCTTGGTTAGCGTCAAGTCTTGCTAGTACTTCGCCATATTTACCCTGTACTGCTGCCCAACTGTCATAAAGCATTTTTCCTGCACCAAAAACACCTGCTGCAATACTAACTGCTTGTTTTGCTTTGTTAATTGCTGCTGCGGCGGGAAAGCGGTTTGAAAGTGGTACATTGGGTAACGCATAGCATGCACCGGCTATTGTTAATGCTGGATTCTTTTTAAATAAGTAGCTTGTGCCCCATTTTACTCCGGTCCAGAGTCCTTGAGCGCCGAAGCTTGCGGCACCGCCGATAAACTCATCCATACCCATCGCAGGTGTTGCATTGAGTAAAATGAACGTAGAGAGTGCAAAAATTGGTGCAAATGCACGATTTTTAATCTGTTTCATACAGGGTACCTCCATTTGTCGCTGGCTGAGCAGCGAAATAATCATACAAATAATCTTATTAATTACTATTCTAATAGAATTGATCTGGTTGTCAATAGCCAAGATAAAATTAAGATTGAATTGTGCGTGCTGGGCTGAGGCATGTGAAGGAGCGTCCTTTGATACAAAACTATTGATTCTGTTAAACTGGATTATGGCAAAAGATAAAAATATATAAAAAGGCGCTTCGTTATGAATAATAAACCAAAATATCTGGGACTTAATTGCAGTATTTTTGAAGATTTTATTACAGAAAACCGTATCTATATTGATAAAACGGAACATATTTACAATCTTATAAAGCCATCTGACAGAAAATCTTTTTATTTTGTATCGCGTCCCCGTCGATTTGGTGAGAAAAAGTAGATTTTGTAAAAAATTAAACATTAATTGGAGTAAAAAATATGGTTTTCTTAGATCCGACAAGTGATATTGCCTTTAAAAAATTGTTTGGTGATATCGCCCATAAAAATATATTACTCAGTTTCTTGAATAGCATTCTTGAAAAGACTGATTGGAACAAAATTGTTGATGTGGTGATTAATGATCCGAACAATCTTCGTGAGACAAAATTATCAAAACTCAGCATCGTAGACGTTCGCTGTACTGATCAAATGGGCAATCAGTATATCGTGGAAATGCAGGTAGAGGCGGAAAAAGATTATGCTGAGAGAGCTCAATATTATAGCTCTTTGGCTTTGAGTAGACAGCTAACGCCGAAGGATGAGTATGAAAAGTTGGTCCCGGTTATTTTTATTGGTGTGCTTAATTTCAATTTATTTAGTAATGCGGATTATCTGAGTCATCATTTTATTTTAAACAAAAAAACTCTTGCTCATGATTTTAAACATTTGGAGTTTCATGTTATCGAGCTTAAAAAATTTAATAAAAATCTTGATGAACTTCATTCAATAGCCGATAAATGGATCTATTTCTTAAAAAATGCATGGGAATTGACAAAAATACCAACGGAATTGAAAGAATCGGTGCTCAGAGATGCATTTGATATCCTTGAACAGGGAAACTGGTCAAAAGCGGAATTAGAAGCGTATGATCGTTATGTGGCTTCTCTTCGTCTATATAGAAGTGGCATGAAGCATGCTATCCAACAAGGCATGGAGAAAGGAATAGAGAAAGGAATAAAAAAAGGGATGAAGCAAGGGATTAAAGAGGGCAAGAAAGAGGGTGTTAAAGAGGGAAGATTGGAAGCGCAATTAGAATTTGCCAAAAATCTTCTCGATATTCTTGATATTGAAACTATTGCCAAAAAAACCGGTCTTACGATTGATCAGATTAAAAATCTTAAAAAGTTACATTAATAAAAATTCTTAGATAGATAAGCTCTACCTGAATCGCCAAAGATCATCGCAATAACTGCATTTTTATCACATTTCTTCGCATGTTCAAAAGCAGCATGGGCAACGGCGCCGCTGCTTGGGCCGACAAGAAGTCCATGGTCACGAGCGAGTGTCTTGAGCATTGCGAGCGCGTTATCGTCGCTGACCGGCACAAATTCATCGATAACTGAATGATCAAGAACGGGCGAGTCCCAATCAATTCCCATACCTTCCACTTTGTATGGTTTTGGGTTGCCATTGGTTGATCGATATGATGTATCAGAATCAACGGCAAGAATAGATACTTTTGGATTTTTTTCTTTTAAGAATCGTCCTACGCCGCTGATGGTGCCACCGGTACCAGCGCCGGCAAAAAAGTGGGTTACTTTTCCTGCAGTTTGGTTCCAGATTTCGGGTCCAAGGGATAGATAATGACCCTGTGCGTTCAGTGGGTTAAAATATTGATTGGGCATAAACGAGTTGGGAATCTTTTTTTGGAGAGCAACTGCTTGGGCATGATAATTTTCAGGATCGGTGATAAATGGCGTTGAGGGACAGATTACGACTTGTGCACCATAGGCTTTGATAGTATGTAATTTTTCAGCGCTGCTTTTTTCTGACATAGTTATGATGACTTTGTATCCCTTGATAGCGCCAATCATCGCAGTTGCTATTCCCTGGTTACCTGACGAGGCGTCGATAATGGTACCGCCGGGCTTGAGTAGTCCGTTTTGTTCTGCATGTTCAATGAGATATAAGGCAGAGCGATCTTTGACGCTCCCGCCGGGGTTTAAATATTCGAGCTTTGCAAAAAGAGATGTATTGGTCGGTGTGTTTAATTTTATGAGCGGTGTATTGCCTATTGCTTTGAGAATAGTTTGCATGATATTATTTTGTCCTGCTTAATATGTATGACTGTCTTTGAGCTTGTTATTGTAACAAAAAATTTTAACAAAACATATTTTTTATCTGCTGATTTTAATTTATAGATGACATATTTTATGATCGCTGTCTAGTAAAGTCTTGTTTTATTTCGAGCATATTTATTATGCTTATTCAGGTAATATCGATTAATAAGTTAGAGGGAGAATGAGTTATGAAGAATGTGTCGTTGCGTTGCATGGGAATAATGGGAATTTTTATGATGCCTGTTTTGAGTAAAGCAGCAGCAACAGAAAAGTATCAGCATCGGTCACGGGTACGTGATGCGTGGGTTGAAGAACAGCCGCAAAAGAAAGAGTCTTGGTTTAAAAGAACTTTTGGGAAGAAAAAGAAAAAGAAGAATGCGATTACCTATAAATCGGTGATTTTTATAAATGGTGGTGATGCTAATATCGTGGTTGACGTTTACACGGGTCCAGAATCATATCTGCTGGCGGGGAAAAGAAAGTTTCTTGCAGCTGGTAGTGCGGAATCGGTACGTGCTTATATTCCGAATGTGGAAAGAATTTATATACGCATAGACACGGAAGGCAGTGGTACGAAACTTTTCTACTTAGATTGGGATAATTTAGACGGACAGCTGTATGATCTATCGCAGGTGGAGACTATCCCTTCAAAAGGGAAAGTGTTCGGTGCTGAATTATTGTCATAACAGATGCGTTTTATACAGTTCTAGGTGTTGGTCGATCATTAAATTGGTTTGAAAGTCACGCAAATCATCCATATGATCATGGAGCTTTGTATATAAACTTTTATTCCTGGTAAGTTCAAGCATTTTTTGTGCAAGTTCTTGCCAGGAACCTTTTTTAAAAAGAAAGCCATTGCAGCCATCAATAATAACATCATGAATGCCTCCGGTGTCGTAACAGAGAACCGGTAATTTGAGCATCCGTGCTTCTATGATTGCGCAGGGCAGCCCTTCCCATAATGAGGTGAGTGTAAAAGCGTGCCAGGAGAGCATAATGGGCGCAACTTTATCTTGCCAGCCGTGCAACAAGATCTGTTTTTGTAGGTGATTATTTTTTATCCAGGCTTCGATCTCTTTTCTTTGTGCGCCATCGCCAATAATTTCTAATGTTACGTTGTTGTTGTGGTGATACACATGGGCAAATGCTTTGAGCAGATCGAAGATATTTTTTTGTGGTTTAAAACAGGCGATTGTGCCGAAAATAAATCCTTCGACAGGCTCAGGATGCACGGGATCAAGAGGGGCGGGCACGTAAAACTGTTCCCAGTCGATTGCAGCGCGAATAATAGAATGCTTGTTGGCAAAGCCGGGAAATAATCGCATGCCGGTTTTAACGTCGGCAGATGATACACAGACGTAATGAGTCGTGATAACGCTCGTCATGAGCTCAATTAAGTATATTGCGAGCCAAATCGGATACGGTTGCTGTTCATGAAACGCGTAGCCATGAATAGTATGCATACGCTTCTTGACGCCGGCAAAAAAAGCGGCCCAGCGACCAAGAATTCCTGCTTTGGTGCTATGCGTGTGCACGATAAGATGAGGATTTTTTTTGTGCAATGCTTTGATAGATTTGATAAGTGCAAAAAAGCAGCGCAACTCATGTATGAAACCAAATAGTGTCAGAGAGCGGGTCATCTGTTTGAGAAAAATAGTATTGGGGTTGTTGTATATTTGTTCAGCGAGTATTGCATTGGTCTCTCCTGTTCCCGAGATGAGATGGGTCTGGTGATCTTTGTTTGCAATGCCATGAAACAGAGAAAGGCATACTTTTTGTGCGCCGCCTAATTCTAGTTGCGTGATGATATATAACACTTGTATTTGATTGGTTTGCTTCATACTATTTTATACTTTTTTTATTTTTGTTTTGATCTTATCTTATGTCCATAAAATTAACCAGACTGATATGATGAGTGCGTAAATAGCGCCGGTATCAATGAGCCCTTGTGCAAACATACTTATTTTCGATACTAGGTGATAATGATCCGGATTTTTTGCAATTTCATGGCAGGCAGCAGCAGCAGTTTTACCCGAACTGATACCGGGGCCAATAGTGCCCAATCCAGTACATACTCCTGCGCTTAACAATGCGATTCCCTTGAGCAGAGAGATAGTTCCGGTACTATCAGGGGGATAGGTGGCTATCAAAAGTGCTATGACGACCGCAAAGATAATGGGTGTTTCAATAATAGCTTCACTGACAATAGTAAAAGCAAAGAGTTGGTTGTAGGCATTGCGATTTAAACCAAGTCCAGCGCATGCCGTTTTTGCAAATTGTGCCATGCCATTTGATGGGCCGATGCTTCCTATGCCTATGCATAAACCGGCGGCAAGCATCTGCAGACTTTGTGCATAGCTGGTAATGGCGTATGCATTCGATTTAATAAGGAGTGCGATTAAAAAACCGAAAATGATTGGTGTTTGTAAAATAGATAATGTTATAAGGGTAAAGCGAAGAATTTTTTGTGCAAAAAATGGTTGTCGCGCAACGGCGTTACAAGCTTGCTGTGCAGGGAATGATGAAACGACACCAACAACAAAACCGGGTATGCATATGGCCAATACAATGCCCATCTGTGCAATACTTGCATAGAGTGTGCTCTGGTGAGATCGATCAAACAGTAACATCATAGAGATGGCGGCTCCCATAATTGCCGCTGTTTCGATAAGAGCCATACAAAGAACAGAGAGCTTTAAAATGTCAGATTGCGCTTTTGGTTGCCGATTAATCGCTTCAGTTGCAGCTATGCCGGTCAGACCTTCCCCTATGCCGACCCCGATTGCCGGGACACTGATGGTCAGTGCAATGGTTGCATAATGCAGAAGCTCTGCCATATCATTCATGATGCTGCCTCTATTTCATGTTCAGCTTCGAGAGAAATTGATAAATAGGTTAACGTGAGCATAGAAAATACAAATGCTTGTAAGAATCCTTCAAAGATGCCAAAAAAGAGTAATATCGTCAGGTTAAGCCCGGTGCCAAGAGCAAGCGTTTGAGCAAGCCAATAGCTTTGTGTGGCATTAAAATAGATGTTTGATATGGTTGCACCACCAAAAATGTTTCCAAAGAGGCGAAATGATATTGAAATAATGGTAGCAAACTTACCAATAATGTGGAGAGGCAGCATCATCAGTGGTGTCATAAACTCTTTTTGTATATAGCCATACAAACCATATTCTTTGATTGTGTAGGCTTGTATGTATAAAAATGAGATCAGGCCGAGTGCCAATGTCGTATTGATATCTTTGGTTGGTTCTTCAATGCCAGGAATGAGCGCAAGCAAACTGCTTGCAAAAATGAAGATAAACAATGCAGTGACGAGCGCAAAATGGTTAAAATAAAATCTGCCTAATGTTTGTATCGATATAGTCGCAAACCAGTCTACAAAACGTATGATAACAAATTTAGCAGTGGGATAGTTGGATTGTAATAAAAAGCGAATTGATAAAACGATTATAAGCAGTAGCCCCAAAAGAATCCAGGTAGATATAATTGTTTCTTTGTTGATATTAAAAAAATGATTCGTTAAACCAAATTGGGCAAATGGTTTCCAATACTCTACGTGTAAAAGATCAACATTTTCCATATAGTTAGCCAAAAAGATCCAAAAAAAGTAACTATGAAAAGTATATGATTAATTTTTTGGTATCGCAATATATACCATAAAAAAAGTGTAAAAAAGATAAGTCGTATGAGGGTAAAGAGAGCTGTTTCGAATATAAAGCGTGCTTTTGAACCTGCCGTGAGCGTATTTGAAAAAGAATGGACTCTTCTTCGTTGTATCAAGAAGAAGAGTCCATAAAATATGCCGAAAATAAAACCAGCTATGAGCGAAATCATTAAAATTTCTTAACGCCTTTGTATTTCCAATATTCAGCGATAATTGCTGGTGAACCGGTTACGACCACAAGTCCATGTCGTTCGTCAACCGATTTGCATGATGTTTCAAACGCTTCTTTAAAGGTAGCGCATGCTTTTGCTTTTATTTTCATGCTCTTGGTGTCGTTGATTACTTTTTCAATATCCCATGCTGCGTTGTCATCATGTCCAGGAAGCGGTTTGACTGGGCAGAGCACAATAGTGCCGGAAGTTTTTTTGAAAAAGTAACGCAATAACTTAAGAAATTCTGTCAAATCGGTCGTGTTGTTATTGCAGCTGATAAGTAGTGTAAGCCCTATGAGCGGACGTTGGTAGTGCAATAATCTGATACCCAAGAGTAAATTTTTAAATGCATCGAGGTTATTTGCGTTATCAAGTAATAATGTTGGTTTTTCTTTTTCAAGTAATTGGAATCGATTTTGCAACATTGATTGAGAATCTTTCCAAAATTGTTCAACCGTTTTTTTCGGGTTCAATTCTGATTGACGCTTCGCTTCTAATGTTGGTCTTCCCCGACGACCTTTTTGTTTGGTCAGGATCGTGTCAGCAACAACGACTGCATCTTTGTTTGCAAAGAAATTTACGTAAATATAGGCTATTCGTTCTGCAAGCGCTGCACAGCGACCGTGTAATTGCTCAAATGGATAGATGAGTGGAGCAAGCTTGCGGATAGGCATGTCCCAATTGGCACCTTTTTTTTGTACCATATCAAGCATGATTTGTAGATTTAATTTGCTTTGATCGGCAGAAACAACATGTGTATCTTTGGTTGCCGTTGCGAGTAATCCTTTGATATACAGCTCTGTTTCTTCACTTGCTGGCGCTTCATTTTCTAAAGTAACACGCGTAATAGCAGATATTTTAGGAGCAAAGAGAGCAGTGGCTGGATGATTATTTACTTCGATCAGGGCAACATCAACATTGTTTGCCTTGAAATAGAGTAAAGCCATTATGGTTAAAATTTCATATGAATTGGGAGTAAGTCCCTCTGCTTGCGCAGTATTGATAACATCGTTTGCTATATCAGTGAATGCTTTATTTGAGATTGTTTCGCTATTGAGCGTAAAGCGTTCGTTATAGATCAAGATATGAGGAGAAGAAAATGCACCGACTTGTAACCCCTCTGCTTGCAATAATTTTGTTGCAAAGTTAATGGTCAAACTTTTACCATTGGTACCACCAACAAAAATAGTATTGATTTTTTGTGATAGGTTGCCAAAAGCGGTATCAAGCTTTTTGATGCAGGATAATGATTTATCAGCGGGATTAGTAGCCCAATTTGCATCAAGAAATTCGATTACTTCGTTGTAGCCTCGTTGTTTTCCGAGCGTTACATCAGCTTTGATGCTCTGTTTATTCGTATTTTTCATAATTTCTCCAAAAATGTTAACAATAAGAGCAGATAAAACCTGAAACTCTTATATAATGAGTCTTATATAACACTATAAAGGTTGTTTTCAAAAATGTCAAACAAGAAATTATCAGGACCAGTTGTCTTGATTATTTACAAAAGAGAAAATTAAGATGAAGAAAGAATATGCTGATAAACAGGTCTATTGGCAGCAAGAGAACGTTTTGCCCGCTTTGGCGCATGAGCTACAACAGGGCAATCTTCTGATCAGCTCGACCGATACGGTGCTCGGGTTATTGGCTCCCATCTCTCAAGAAGGCTATCAGGCGCTCAATCGGGTTAAAAAGCGCTCGGGAAAGCCCTATTTGATTCTTATTGGCTCTCCAGATCAGGCGAGCCAGTATGCTGATATATCAGTGCATATCGGCATGCATGAGCAGATTCGATCACTCATGTCCCATTGTTGGCCTGGTCCGTTAACACTGATTGTACCGGCAAAATCTGGAATTCCAGATTATATAATGGGTTCTGATGGGACCGTTGCGCTTCGCGTTCCCAGTCATGCGGGGCTTCTTGCATTGCTTGCTCATTTTGATGGTCTCTTTTCAACGAGCGCGAATCTTTCAGATGAGCCGGTGCCAGCTCGCGTAGATGGCCTGAATAGCGATCTGGTAGATGCTGTGCGGTATATCGTGACTGATCAAGATGTTCAGTTGGGCGCTACTTTGCCATCAACTATTTTGGATTGCACACACGATGCTATTCGAGTAGTTCGTAGAGGAGCATATTCTATTGATGTGCTTGAGCAGATAGGTGGTAAAAAGCTTTTGTTATAGAGATAAATGGTGTATCTCGGCCAGATATCTTGCTGTAAGCGTTTTAGTATCGATATTCTGTGTATAAGCATAGTTAATTTAATATAAAGAGGGAGATTGTCATGAAAGTAGATATGAAAGTAATTGGGTTCACGCTCATAGAGTTGATGATCGTTGTGGCGATTATCGCTTTTTTGGCGATGGTGTCAGTGCCTAGTTTTACCCGATTTTTGGCAAAATCGAAACGGACTGAGGCGTATGTGAATTTGCATTCGATTTATGCAGCGCAAAAATCATATTGGGCAGAGCATGGTAAATATTCTGACACACTCAGTGGTGTTGGCGGAGTTGGCTGGCAGCCAGAGGGTTATAATGGTGGTGGCAATAATGAGCGGTTTCATTACACCTATGGTTTTGCGGGCGCTGAGGGTAAAAATTTTTTTACCGGTAAATTAGGTGCTGCCTCTTCTCACCTTGCGCGAGCACATGCGGGCAATGAAGATTTTTTGGCAATTGCGGTAGCTGATATTGATGGTGATGGCAAAATGGATATGTTAGCAATAGATCATAATAATAACATCGTTCTTTTGGAAGATGATTTGGCTTAAAAATAGATAAATATGTGTAAAATTGGTTCTTGAAAGAGAACATAGATACTAGCACCAGCAGCCAGAAATGGGCCAAACGGAATCTTAACTGATCTATCTGCTTGCATAATCAGCAGGTAGATCAGTCCTATCACGGAACCTAAAATTGATCCCAGGGTAAGAGTTATCCAGCAGCCAAAAATGCCAGTGAACGCGCCAATAAAGGCAAGCAGCTCCAAATCCCCTTGACCAACCCCCTGTTTTTTGGTGATCCAAAAAAAGATACGGGCGGTGACAAACAGGCAACAATAACCGAGTACTGCTCCGATAATGCTTTCTGTGCAGGTAATTGGTAGAAAGCCGAAAAAAGCGCATACGATAGGAATTGGAATCAAAAAAATAGTTACAAAACGAGAGATGAGCATAGTCTCCAGATCTGATCGAATGGTTACGAGCAAAGCAGAAAAAAAGATAAAATAGGGGAGAAAAAAGTGATGGGGAATGGTGCAATAGAGTGCCGTTAATAAACCGGTCGTGACGAGCTCGATAGCCGGATACAAAACAGAGATTGATTTATGGCAATAGCGACACGCGCCACGTAAATAGATCCAAGACAATACGGGAATGAGGTCAGACCAGGCAAGTGTTTGATTGCAGTGCGGACATGCAGAGCGCAGCCAAACGATATCTTGGTTGCGTATAAGGCGATAGGCAAGGACGTTTAAAAATGAGCCCCAACAGAGAAACAAGAGAATAAGAAAGATCACTGTTTTTCTTCTTTTATCTTTTCAAGCAACTGTTCAATGCGCTGCTGTTTTTCGAATTTACTATCAAACTTAAACAATAAATTAGGTACATATCGCGATGGAATGCGGGCGGCAATTGCCGAACGAAGTGATGGTTTGTATAAAATTAATGTTTTCATTAACTCTTTAAATGCATCAATACCTGCATCGGTATAAAAAAATATGGTACACATGCCTTTATCGGCAGATAATTTTACTCGATTGACGAATAAGCCGTGTAGCCTCGAATCATCGAGGGTAAGCTGCAAAACAAGCTGTGAGATTTCTCTAAACAATAAAGTTTCTTTTTGTTCTCGTTTTATAGAGCTAACGCGTATATTATCCATATTTTATTGCAAAGCTTAAATGCTTTTTGCAGATTGACGCATTAAATTTTGTTTGATTGCGCGAACTAGTCGTTTTCTTCTTTTTTGAGTGGGAGCTTCAAAATAGACGCCACGTTTCATGTCCCGAACAATGCCTTCACGTTCACACTTCTTTTTAAGCTGACGGAGTGCTTTTTCGACGTTCATGCCAACAGAAATTTCGATGTTTGATTTTTTAGATTTAGACATAATTAATTTAAAATCCTCTAATAATTATAAGTTTGCGTATATCTTGTAGAGTAGGCTATTTATCCCGTTTTGTCCACTAATATATGCCTATAGGGGGTTAAAATTGGGCATTAAATGAGAGCATGAGCGTTGTTGCGCGATAGGTGTTTTTAGATGGCAGTGGGGTTTGCCACAAAAAACCGATCGAAAAATCGGGAGATATATCATAATTAAAGCTTACATCAGCAAGCTGGCTCTTCCAGGGAGAGAGCTCTTCCAGTACTTTTGGTAAAAATGCCGGATCTGGTTTTTTTAGTTTAATAGAATCTTTATTATGCTCGATAAGCAGATATTGGAATGAGAATGATAAATCGCCGATAAAATGGTAAGCAAACATCTTGAGACCCACATGCCAGTTGTTTGCTGGATTTACGTGGACCGTGGTGGTAAATGGATAGATACCGCTTTGGTAGGCGCTGGTCGGCACGGGCATGTTGCAGACATCTCGGCCAAAATAATGGGTTAAGCCACATTCACCGCCAATTTCGATAGTTTCAGTAAAATCGATATTCAATCCAGCAGACACGCCGAGTGCGTGGTGATCGTTGTTGCCAAATGATAACGAGGTAAATTTGTTGAATTTTCTCCGTGCACCGACGGCAAAGCTGCCTTCGACGTGTGCAAAGGGGATGAGTAAAAATGGTTCCCAATCTTCCCGATGGGTGTTTACTGCGAATGCGCGGCGCCAGAAAATGCCGGCGCGGATATCTTCGACTGACAGTTTATGAAAATCGGTAATATCAAGATTGATTGCTGGCGCAATATTTTCTAGATTCTCCATTAAACTTTTTTCAAGTGTACAGAAGTCAATTGAAGTACAACCATTTATGGTAACACAGCCGCTAGATTGTTGAGGCGTTCGATCTTGGAAGCCAATTACTTGGCTGATATTTGCAATTCCCGTGTCTAATGATATGCCAAAGTCTTGGCCGAGTTTCCATTTAAAATCGAACCGAATGCCCTGTTTGCGGTAGCGCATTGGTACGTCAAAAAAACCGATATTTTGATTGTTATCGATATACAGTTGTGGTGCGCTTGTATTGATAGGCCCCTCAGGTGCACATCTACTGGCAACATTTGCTATGCTAAACGACATTAAAACATCTTGTAAAATTTTAGGTAGCGGTTGACCTTCTGGGGTGTTGCCAAACAACAGGCCGAGCATGCTCCAGCGGCCGTGAATGTTGCCCAAACAAGTATCTACGTCAGGGCATGGCGCACCGCAGGGAGATGATGGCGGTTGTGTTGCTGGCGTGGTTACGGGAGAGATCATACAATCAATGCGGGTGCTGTTGGAACTTTGGGAAAAGGGAGAGATTGAAAAGCCAAACCATTCATCGCGTTCGCCGTCAAGATCATATCCTTTAAAGCGTAATTTTTGTCGCATTTGTAAATAGAGGTGCGGATCGAGGGTGGTAAATACCGGGTAAGGATCGCTGTATGAATATTCAGTAATAGTTGTTAGTGTAGGAGTGCTGTCTAGAAGTAATAATAGGGCAAAAAGAGTAATAATTTGTTTGAAAAAGTATTTAATTGACATGTGTTTTTCCATTCGTTCAATCCTCTTCAATGCACGAATCATATCGTAAAATTATCATATTTTGTATAATCTTTACATATAATATTTTATTTCACAAGAATAAATTGCATAGGACATATTGTTATGGAGTATTGTTCGTATTATCAGGCGACTATTGCGCGTCGGGAAAGTTGGTTTTTTGTAGCCGTTTTGCACAGTTATGATCATATGAGTTTCGATCGAACGTTGGACATTCAAAACTCTGTTTTTGAATTTTTTGTGCCGCAGGCAACCGAGCATTATTTTCTTGAAGCGATCAAGCAACTTGAAGAGCGTGGTCTTGTGTTCGATTTCAAGAAATTGCCCAATCGCTTGGCGCAAGAGGGCAAAGATCTCTGGAGCGCTTAAAGGTTCTGTAGTTTTTCAAGCCGTTTTTTTGCTTCATCGGTACCGAGCATGGTGATCAGCGCGTCAATGCCGGGGCCGATCGGTTTGCCAGTCAGGGCGACACGTAAAGCAGTAAAAACTTGTTTGAGTGGAATATTTTTCGTTTTCGCTTCCAGCTTGATATTGTTAAGAAATTGATCGCCCGTATCTATTTGCTCAAGATGAGACTGAAAGAGAGTTAAAATTTGGTCGATAGATGTTTCAGGCAGGTGAAGCGCAAGATCGGATTTAGTAATTGTTGGCGTTGTAAAATAAAAGGCAAGTTCGTTGCCAAATTCGTCAATTGTATGCACATCGGTTTTCACGGTCTGAATGAGTGTGTCTAATTTTTCTGCAGATAAAGTAGTTATTGCAGGATACTGTTTTTCAAGATGCTGTTTCACAACGTTTCTTAGTTTTTCTGGATCATACTGATTAATCCATTTATGATTTACCCAGCGTAATTTTTCTACGTCGTATTTGACTTGGCCCGATGTATGAATGTGGTCAAAAACCAATGTATTGGCGAGTTCGTCGAGTGACATGATCTCATTGGTAAATGATCTCCCGCCAATAATAGCGACATAATTGCAGATTGCTTCTGGTAAAAAGCCGGCCTGTTGCAAATCATTCAGAGAAAAGCCAAAGTCTCGCTTTGATAATTTTTTTCCATCGATATTGCATAAAATGGGCATGTGCCAATAAATGGGCAATGGTGCGTTAAAGGCTTTAAATAATGCTGCTTGGCCTGCAGTATTGGTTAAATGATCTTCACCTCGAAAAATATGGGTTATTTGCATATCGATGTCATCGACACAGTTGGCGAACATAAAAGTGACGGTGCCATCTTGTCGGGTAAGGGAAAAATCGGAGAAATGATTTAAATCAAAGGTGGTTTGTCCATGTGCAAGATCAGTAATCATGATTGATTGGTTGGTGCCTAGATTCATGCGCCAGATATACGGGGTATTATTGGCAATTAATTGAGCGATTTCAGCATCAGTGCGCTTAAGGCAGGTGCGATCATAGCGGGGTGGTTGCTTGAGGGTAATTTGACGAGCACGTTTTTTTTCAAGCTCTTCTTGAGTGCAAAAACAGCGATAGGCATAGTTATTGTCTATTAAAATTTGTAACTGTTTTTGATATAAGGGGGCGCGCTGTGACTGAAAATAGGGCTTTTCATCAAATGATAAATTAAGCCAGTGTAAATCTTGTAATATTTGTTTTGCACCGGGATCGAAATTTCTTTCGGCATCGGTATCTTCAATTCTGAGTAGAAAGGTGCCATGCTTTTGTTTTGCAAAGAGATAATTCATGAGAGCCGTTCTGACGCTGCCCAGGTGCATTAAGCCGGTTGGTGATGGGGCAAAGCGGGTACGAATATTAGTGATACTCATAGTACTGTATAATCCTATAATAATGACATTAATTTTTAAGTGTACTACGAACAAATTCCAAGTCTAGCGTAATAGTTTTTGACAGAGGTGATGATGATTTGATAGCTTTTGTAGCTAGTAGTAAAAAAGTAGATAAAGAGTAAAAATCAGGAGTTGGTAATGAAGAAGTGTGTAAAAATATCTTTCTCAGGCGAATTTTCGGCCGATTTTTTGTATACATTCATACAAAAAAATGCCAAAAATTTATCGTTAGAAGGGACAGCGCAAGTGGTGGAGCCTGCACAGTGTAAAATTATTGTCTGTGGGGACAAAGAGGCAATTGATCTGTTTGTTGATCTATTGCATAAAGGTTCGGCAACGGCATCCTTGGAAGATATTGAAATTGAGCCATTTTTGACCGATAAAGATTATCGTAACGTATTTCGTGTTATTGAATAATCTCTATTTTATATCTGTCCAGATCTTTCTATTTTGATATCCTGGTTATCGATAACTATTTGATTAATTAGGTTTTTGTTAGAGATTTGGATTGTGCGTGTCAGTTAATTTTTCATATGTATACTTACTCATAAACGCTCTTTTGTTTAGCCTGTCTGTTAGCGCATGCGCTATTACTCTTTCGGTAGATCAAGAAAATAAAGATCAAATAATTAAAGAATCTTTTGTTGAGCCCTGTTATCTGCAAAACATTAGTTATGAGTCGGATGTTTATTTGCAGGAATCAGAATTTTTTTATTTGACCGATCTTCGATCGGGGCTGTTCGTGAGCGCACACGAGATTGCGCGAGCAGTTTCATATCTTTTTAAAAAAAATAAATTTCAAACTATCGAATTAACAAGTATGGATGTTGATGCAGGAATAGATTTACATATCAAGCTGACCAGCTTTTGGACTTTTTCTAAATTAAAATTGCATGGGATTATGCTGGGAAAAGATCTGTATCGACAATACTATCTTTTGGAGCCGGGTGAACGCTTTGACCAAGAAAAGCATGATCTTTCTCTTGAAAAAATTAAAGAGGCATTTAAAGCGCAGGGATATTTTAATGGGTCTATTGAAAGTCGTCTTGAGCGCGATGAGGCGACTAAATCGATTACTGCTCATCTTTCTTTGTACAAGCATGAGCGCTTTTCTATTGGCAGTACGTCCATAGAAATTGATCCAGGAGCATGTGCTGAACAATCTGAATGTAATGTGTTTCGTGCAAAATTGTATCGCTCGTTTTTGAAAAAAATGGTGGGAGCGCATTACAATAAACAGTTTATTACCAGTCAGATTCGGGTGCTTCAAAAATATCTCTTTAAAAAGGGTTTTGTTCACGTTTTAATTAATTTGCGAGAGCAGATTGATTATAGCAAGAAGAAAGTTAATTTGTTTTTTACTATTCAGTTGCATAGAAAAAAAGAGTTTATTTTTTTAGGCAATCATCATCTCTCAGTCGATCAGCTTTTCAATTACATTGCACTTTTTGGTCGTTCAGCATGGATTTTGCCGACCGCTATGCTGCAACAGGATATTACAGAGTTGTATCATAAAAAAGGGTTTTGGGATGTTGAAATTACATCACGAGAAGAACAGGATCGCTGTTTTTTTATTATTAAAGAAGGTAAACGTGCAGTTATAAAAAAAGTTATTTTAGCGGGTATTAATACGTTTGATCTTGACATGCTCGTCAAGAAATTTTTTTCATCGCTAATCAAAAAAAAGCAGTATGATGCACAAGCGCTTGATGTTTGTATTGCATCTTTTATTAATTTTTATAAGCAAGAAGGTTTTTTGGATTGCAAAATTGTCGGGCGTGATTTTGAGCGTATTGGTGTAACCAATGGGTATGAGTTGCGGTTAACGGTAGATACGGGGGAGCATATGACCCTTCGACAAGCTCAGGGTGCACGGATGATGGTGAGCGACGTACATGACAAGACGGAACAGGATGCATTCGATAAACTTTCAACTTCACTAACCGTGCATCCTGAGCTTGTCGAAGGACGATGGGCATGCGAGACGAAATCAAATGATCAGCCTGAGCAAGTTACTTTCGGCAAAACAATTGTCATGGGAAGCAACACATTTCCATTCGATTATATTATGCGTGAATTATCTTACGGGCAGGGGCAGGTGTGGGATAAAACGTTATTAAAAAGTTCACTATTGAATCTGAGAAAGCTGGAACTATTTGATTCGATTTATCTGTATCCAGAACGAAGAGTAAATCAAGAGCTTGAAAATTCAATACTGTTAAAAATACAAAAAGATGATCCATTTGAATTGCGAGTACGGCTTGGTTTTGCTGCGCAACAAGTGAGCAAATCGATACGAACTGCCGGACTGACCTATCGAGCCGGTGGTTCATTTTTGATTAAAAATCCATTTAATTATGCTGATCGTTTATTATTTGAAGCAGATGTAACCCGTTCTTCGCGTACGACGTTACTGCAATATCGGTTGCCATGGATTTTTAATGCACCGATAGCGACTATTTTTCAGTTGTATAGCAATCGGTATGAGCAGCCAGGATTGATCGGGAGTGTAAAAAATTTATACGATGTGAAGCAGCAAGGTTTTTTGGTTGGATTTTCAGGGGTGCACAGCACTATCGAAGCAAGTATGAATGTTGGTATCGAATGGATAGAAACAAATGTATGCGACGACACGTTGTGCACTGAGAGAGTCATTGATAATTTAGTGCATGCGATCAATTTTACCCCCTGCTTACTCGATAGAAATATCCCCTATATCATTTTGCAGCCAACATTATTGCTTGATTACGTTGATAATCGCCTTGATCCAACCAGAGGCTGTTTTACGCTGTTTTCTTGTAAGGGTATGGTCCCTTTGGATCGACTACATGTGCATGCCTATTTTGTGCGTGCATCGATAGAGCAGTCATTTTTTTTGCCATTTTATTCAGCTGTGTTTGCGCTACGCGTGCGTTTTGGCCATATTTTTAATCACAGTTTAACTAATATTGCACCGACAGAACGTTTTTATCTCGGGGGCGCTAATTCAGTGCGTTCTTATGAAACTGATCGCTGTCCGCCGTTGGGTATCTTTGTGAACGATAAAGGCTGTGTGCAATGGGTGCCGCGCGGCGGCAAAACTTTGGGCAACATGAATCTTGAAGTTCGGTTCCCGATTTATAAGCATATCAAAGGCGTTGTTTTTCAAGATCTTGGTTTGTTAACGACCAATTTTACGAAACAGAATTTATTTAATAGTGTTGAACAGATTTTTTCAGCGGGAACGGGGTTTGGAGTGCGGTATGGCACCCCAATTGGACCAATTAGAATGGATATTGCCTGGAAATGGCGACGTTCGCATCCAAAAGAATTGCCCTATGCATGGTTTATGACTTTCGGGCATGCGTTTTGACGGTTTGAGTTGAAATCTTTAGATAATATAAGAATAAATTATTGCTTTTTATGGCTTGTCCTTGATAAGGTGTTTTGGAATATCTTGTTTATTAATTTTTAAGAAGGGGGCGAGGGTTATGAAAAGCTTTTTGAGCAAAAATTATTTTTTGAGCCTTATATTTTTTTTATGTAATTATTTGCAAGCAAATCAGCATATTGCGCAAATTTCTATTCCTAAGTGTGGGACCCACTTGTTGATGAAATGTATCCAATTGTTAACGGGTAAAACATCCAAAGATACCGTTTTGACGTGGAAGTTGTCAGATCATGCGTTGCAAAATGTGGCAGCATCGGCGGTGAAACTTTTATGGATGCATTTGACCTATGATCAGCAGCAGGCGCGCTTATTAATTAAAAATAATTATATTCCATTCTTTATTTATCGTGATCCGCGAGATCAGATTATTTCTTATATTTTCTTTTATCAGAAGATATATCGGGTGACTGTGAATATGTCAGATGCAATTACTGATTTGATCACCAAGGGTAGTTTGTATGCGCGACCAAAACAGACGCGACAGGCAAATCGTCAGCATTTAACGCAACTGACCAATCATAATATTTATCAACTGTATAATCGCTATTTGCCATGGCTAGATCATCCAGGCATGCTTTCTGTGCGATTCGAAGATCTTGTTGGACCAGATGGCGGCGGGTCATTGGAAGCGCAGTTATATACTATTCAGGCGATCGCCGATCATCTTAAATTGGAAAATTGTTCTGACGAAAAAATTATGTTTGTTGCTGATGAGTTATTTGGTAAAGGAGCGCCGGTATCAACTATTTCAACTACCTTTAGAAGTGGGCAGATTGGCGAATGGAAAGAATATTTCACCCCAGAACATAAACAGTTATTTAAAGAGATTGCGGGACAGATGCTAATCGATTTGGGTTATGAGACTGATATGAACTGGTAATTGATACATAGGGGGGTACAAAACATGATTTTTTTTAGTTTATTTATCACGTTGTTTGTTGCATTGCCGATTTTTGCTGCGCAAGAATCGGCATCAATTATTCCGGCAAATTTGTTGGATAATGTTTGTGATTTTTTGCGTGTTGATGTTGAAGGGCAGTGCGAATTTGAGTTGCAAAAACCAGTGTTCTTAGATGCAATACGTCGGGGAATGACACCAATACGTGCGGCTGCTTTTCGTGGTCAAACGGAAAAAGTGGAGTCGCTTGCTGCGGATGGTGCACCGTGTGATGATCTTGGTATTTTTTTACTCGCTACTCATCAGGGGCATTGCGCAACGGTACAATCTTTGTTTGATTTGGCTAAAAAAAAGAGAGCATTGCTCAGAGAGGTGGGAGGTGTTGATGGAACAACATTGCTGATAGTAAATCAAACTCTTTTTGATTCGAGTCAAAAGCGAACTGAATCTGAAATTCAGAATGAGTGCTTGCGGGTAGCTGCGTATCAAGGGCATCAAGATATTGTTCAATGTTTATTACGCGATAATATCGAAATTAATATGAGCGAACCGGGTCGCAAGACCGCTTTTCAATTGGCTGCATTACGCGGTAATCATGTAGTTCTCAAGCAGTTATTAAAATATGAAGCGGGATCGCTTGATTTGCAATATGAGTCAGAGCGAATTCCTACAATTCGCAAATTATTTGATTTTTTACCAGGTGGCGTTGTAGATTTGATACTCAGATTCAAGGGTATAGAAAAAATCGCACTGACAAAAAAAAGAAAGTTGGAAGTGCCAGAAGCACAGATAGTCGATTTTGACTACCCAAGTTTAGCTACTAATCCTGCAGGGGTGATGCTGGCGCTTGCTTGTGCGCAACAGGGTTTAGATAGAGTGAGTGGTGATCCGGCACAACAAGAGAACGTTAAACAATGCATGACGCTGCTCAAAAAGCATCCTGATCGGGTTATGCAAGCGCTTATAAAATTACTAAAGTCGCCTTAATCCTAAGTTTTATCTTGTAAATCCAATGATGCATAGGTAACATCAAAATCTTTTGGCTTGCGATGAAAATTTAATCCAAGCAAGACAATAGGTTTGTTATGGTGAGTTAAAGCTTCATAATATTTACGCTCTTCGATTTGTTTGAGTGCTTTTTGCGCAGTTTTATTAAACTTCAATTCGATAGCATACATTAGTTTGGGTAATTCAATTACCATGTCAATACGGCCATGACTTGTAGATAGTTCTGAGGTTGCGTTAATTCCGGCAGCACCCAATAAAACTTGCAGCAACCCGTGATAAAAGCCTTCTTCTTTGATGTGCTCTTGGTATGCCACACGAACAAAGATTGATTTAATTAATTTAACAATTTCGGGAATATCTTTTTGATTGAGTGCATAGAACAGGTCTGCTGCAAATTTGCCTATTTCATTAGTTTGCATTCGTGTGTACAACCCAAGTAATCTTTTTTGTGTTGCGGTACTTACTTCATGATTAGGATATCCAAGTAGATATAAGTTTCTTTCTTGATCAAATCCAGTGATGGTTAGATAACCAGTTTGAAACATGAGAGTAGCAAGGGGAGTTTCACCAATTTCAGCGACACCAAGATCATTTTTAGTGGTTGCCAGATCTTTTAAATTGAACATTTTAAGTTCTAGCCCACGATATTTTTTTTCAAGTTCTTTAACCAGAAAAGTTGGCGTTCCGGTTGCAAACCAAAAATTTTCGAATTCTTGTATATCAAGAGCGCTCATGACAGAGTATGGATTATAGACACGCATCGCTTCTGTTGCAAATTGATAGCCATTATACCAATTTTTGATTTGCGAACGCAGACTGTCATATGCAACATTTTGTTTATTTGCCCACGTTTGTATATAGGATGCAAAGTAATAGTCAATTTCTTGTTCTGTGTACCCACAAATAGTAGCATATTGTTTGTCTAGGGTGATAGTTTTCAGATTATTCATGCCAGAAAATAAACCTGCCTTAGAAAATGAGCTAACACCGGTTATAAAAACAAAGTTAATAGAAACATCCAAACTTTTAATGGTTGCAAAAAAAGTTCTAATTATATCTCGTATCTCATTAACTTGTTCAGGTACACCCAAATGTCTTAATATGGGACTGTCATATCCATCAACTAAAACAGCAACATAACCAAATTTGGCATGGAAAGCCAGGACAAGCTCTTCAAGTGCAGAGTCGGGTTGTGTTGCATGTAGAGTAACGCCGAGTTGATACCGATTTGCATTGTTCTGAAGCAGTTCACACAAGCGGTTTCGTAATATTTCAACATTGGTAACCATGATCGCCGAAAAATCAAGGGTGATCACGCCATGTTTATGCCATTGATAATCGCTTTTTTCGATCCAGAGGTCTTTAAATAATGGTTTGTTGGCTTCTAAAATTTCTTGTAACGTCGACACTAATAGTGACTTGCCAAATCTGCGTGGGCGGGAAAGAAAGTATCGATAACCTTGGGTTATGAGATTATAAGCATGTTCGGTTTTATCAACATACAGACAATCGTCTTGGCGGATAGCAGAAAAAGCACTGCGACCAAGGGGTAATCGTTGTAAAATAGGGGGTTTCATAATTTACATTAATCCTTTCTTGCGAGCTTTATGCCGAGAGCCCGGGCTAATTGTTCTGTGTAATTTGTTTTCTCGAATAAGGCAATATTGGTTCGGTGATTGTCGCCTTTCAATATATATGCTTTACGCGAAGCATCGCCAGGAAAAGGGACAATGTTGTTTTTATTATGTGAAATGAAGGCAATGTAGCGTCTATCTCGAGAAATAGCGTGACTATTAATCAGAGATATATCGACATACATTTCGTACGGCTCTTGATATGTTAAACTTTTAATGTGGCGATTTGGTGCGTCCCAGTTCAAACTATGAAATTCTCCAGAAGGTATTTTATATGAGAGAGTACCATTGTGATTCATTGAACATAACCTATTTTTGCTATTAAACCGTATTCGTATAATTTGTTCGTCGTCTGTATTGATTGTTGCTAGATACCTGAGGCAATCATACTGTAACAGTATTTTTTGTAGTGGTTCTAGTGGTAAGATTTTGTTCAAGAACTGTGCGGTGCTTTCTATATGTGTTGATTTTGGATCTGCTGGTGCTTCAGCGCCATGCATGGAGATAGAAATTAATAATAACGTGATTAAGCTAGAAAGAGTCAATTTTTTTGTGATCATGTTTGTTTATCTAGCTCTTTTGATGCATAGGTTAGATCAAATTTTTTTGGTTTACGGTTAAAGTTTAATCCCAACAATACTATTGGCTTATTTTTATAGCATAAAGCTTCATAATATTGTTGTTCTTGGATTTGCTTGAGCGCTTTTTCTGCTGTTGCGTTCAATTTTATCTCGATTATATAAATAAGTGCGGGTAGCTCGAGTACCATATCTATACGACCATGACTGGTTGCAATCTCTGAAGAAGCGTTAATGCCGGCAGCGCCGAATAATACTTGCAAAAGTCCATGGTAAAAAGCTTCTTCGGTGAGATGTTCATGATAGGTAACACGAACAAATATAGATTTAATGAGTGCAACTGCTTCGGCAATATTTTTTTTATTAAGCGCAGACCAGATCTTTAATGTAAATTGTTCCGTTTGTGCAGAATTTGTATCAATGAAGACGCTCAAAAAATATTGTTGCGCTGCAGTGCGTACTTCATAATTTGGGTATCCCAGTTGATAAGATCGATTATCTCTATTGAAGTTAGTGATAGTAAGATAGCCAGTTTGAAAAAGCAAGGCTATAAGCGGCGTTGAGCCAGCATCAAACGTTCCGAGAGCGCTGGCAGTTATATCAAATGATTCTAAGTTTAGCATTGGACGTTCTATCGTACGATATTCTTTTTTTAGCTCTTGTATTAAAAAAGAAGGGGCTCCTGATTGAATCCAAAAATTTTCAAATTCTTGAGTTTTAAGAGCGCACATCAGAGAAAATGGATTAGATACTGACATTGCATCAACACTAAAATGATAGCCATTGTACCAATATTTAATTTGCATACGAAGCGCGTCATATGAAATTTTTTGTTTATCTGCCCATGCTTGAATATGTGGCGCAAAGTAGTGATCAACTTCTTGGTCGGTGTAACCGCAAATAGTAGCCCACTGTTTATCAAGAGTCATAATTTCTAAATTATTAAGACCAGAAAATACTCCTGCTTTAGCAAATGAGCTTACACCGGTTATAAAGACGAAATTAATATATTTATCCAAACTTTTAATGACTGCAAAAAAACTTCGCATTGAGTTAATTATCTCATTAGCTCGTTCTGTTTTATCCAAATTTTTTAATATTGGGCTGTCGTATTCATCAATAAGTACAGCCATGCGGCCAAATTGTTTATGAAGAGCTAGTACCAAGGCGCGTACAGCGTCTTCAGCATTTTCTATATCAAGAGTAAGTTCAAGAGCATAATCATTGGCAATATTTTGTAATAATGTGCAAATGCCTCTCGATAAAATATCTGGACTTGTCGCTTTTATTGCTGAAAAATCAAGAACAAGAATACCATGTTTATGCCATGGATAATCACTTTTTTCTATCCAAAGATCTTTAAATAATGGTTTATTGCTTTCTAAGATCTCTTTTAGCGTTGATACTAGCAATGATTTACCAAATCTTCGTGGGCGAGACATGAAGTACCGACCCCCCTGGGTAATCAGATTGTAAATATGTTCAGTTTTGTCGACATACAGATAGCCTTCATTGCGTATTGTGGAAAAAGTACTGAATCCTAGCGGTAATCGTTGTAAAATCGGCGTTTTCATAATTTACATTAATCCTCTATTGCGATCTATAATACAGAGTATATAAATATTATGAGCTAATACGCAAGTCCCCTCTGGATCGTTCTTTCTAAATAAAAATTCTATAAGAAATTAAAAACCATTGCTTTTTCTCTTTTATTGCTGATATTCTTGAAAGTAGTAGATATAATTGTTTAATAATTTTATGTAGGAGAGAGTCATGAAGAAGCAAATTGCAGTATTACTTGCGGGTTTATGCGTACTGGGACTATCCAGCGGGGCGCATGCAGATATTATTACCATTCAATTAAGTTTAAATATTGAAGAACCGGTTAATTTTAGAATGTATTATGAAGGACCTAATGGGGTATCGATTGGTAAGTATAATGATCATATGGTTTTTACTTTAAGACCGCCCTATGGTGCTGGTAAAGATAGAGTAAGGATAGAGCGGCCGCAGGAACTGAAAAATTACAATAGAGTTATTTATATGTCACGTGATCCAGAATTCCCTGAAGAGCTTTCGCAACAAGAAGTGCAGAAACGGGTAAATTCAAAAGATATATTGACCAAATGGTATCGGGTTAATGTTGGTACAAATCTTGGTTTTTTAACTGGTCCGCTATTTACAGTGGACATTGATAAGAATCTTAATTGGACTTGCAAAGCGAGTAAATAAGGAGTACAGCATGAAGAACAAATTGTATGTGTTGGGACTTTGTTTAGCGGGGTTATTTGGCAGCATGCAAGCTAGCAGCGATATGATCACGGTGAGTGTTGATGATGAGGTGACTGGTGGTATGGTCTTTAAATGTGGATTGTATTACAAAGATAAAAATGGATTAGCATTGGCACCTAACACATCAATAATGAAAATTGGTAAAGGGACTGGAACAGACTATCAAAAAAGTATTACGGTGCCGCGGCCAGTTAAGATGTCAGGCAGAGATCGCTATTTGTATGTTTCAGGTAATACGGCTTTGGTGTTTCCAGCGACTATTACTGCTCCGACAGATATAAATAATTTCGAAAGCAAGACGGTTAAAATTAATATTGGTACTACAACGCTTGGTGTTTTGACTGGTGCATTGACTGGGCCAAAATTTCTTGTTGGTCATGATCAATATGGAAAAGCTGCTGTTAAAGATATTGGGAAATAGGTTGATTAATTGTTTAATTATTTTATGGGGAGTAGGAGATGAAGAATAGATTGTACAAATTAGCGGGGGTTGCAGGACTTTGTTTAGCGGGGTTATTTGGTAGCGTGCACGCTGATGACATAACCTTTTCATCACAAATCCAAAAACCAGTTTACTTTAGATTGTATTATGAAAATGGGAATGGTGCGGCAGCGGTGGCGGGTCTGAGCACCTTCGCGCTTGGAAATTCGGTTGCGGTAAAAATAACGCGACCAGTTGAGTTATCGGGTAATGATCGCAGTGTGTATATGTCTTATAATTTGGAGTTTCCCGATATGCTTACGCAACAGGAGTTAAAAGTGCGTACATCAAAAGATGTAAGCAGTAGATGGTATAAGATTAATATTGGCAAAAGCCTTGGCTTTTTAACCGGTCCTACATATATGATAAGTGCAGATTCGAGTGGTAATTTAGTATCGAAAGAGAGTAAAGCAGTGGTTGCTACTACGGCGCCACTAGTGACGCCTGCTGCTGGTGCGGTACAAAAAGTTGCTGTTGCTGCAGACAACATTACGGTTGCACTCGATAAAAGTATACCGAACGGACAGCAAATTTTTTATGCATTTTATTATTATTATGATACAGAGTCTACCCATGTTGAAAATGGTAAAACGGTGAAGACGCCGATCAAGATGTTAGAGCGAGTGTATATGGGGCAATTGAATCAATATGATAGTAGTACTACCATTGCGCGGCCGGCTCAAATACCATCAAGAGAGCGACGTTTGTATGTAACGAGAAATCAGGCGGTGTTGAAAACTCAAATTCAAGATTGGGGTAGCGCAGGCAAACTCCTTACGTTGGGTTCTCTTGGTTTAGCAGCGACCGATAAAGATGCGCTTGATGCAGATGCGGTTCGTGCAAACATTGGGACTACTTTGTTGGGTGCATCGACCGGACCGAAGTTTATAATTGGGCAAGATAGTTCAGGTAAGTTGACGATTAAAGAAAGTAAGTAACAGATTATTATAATATAATCAGGAGCACTGTTTTTTGGTGAACGGTGCTCCTGATCTTTTTTGCGTAAAAAAATTAATTAAAAATTTTGCTTTATCCTGAGAAAGGCTGTATTGTTAAAATTTAACAAACTTCTGTTATATTTTACTGATATTTTACCTGGTAATTAGGGATACTTGGGGTCGCAAAATGGAAAATAATTTTGAGAAAAACGATAATCAGGCGTGTCGTGATAATCATCAGCAACATAATCATGAGCATGGGCATGAGCATACGCATAATAGTCTGCTGATTGAAGAGTTGATGTGTCATCTGCCCTATGCAATGCTTTCTGTTGCATTAGGCATCACGGTTTTAAGTTTTCTGGGATATGGCGCTTTGCTGGCGTGTATAGCGCAAGGTCCCATCAGAAAAGGTTCATGGATACTGTTTCATAGCTTTCATTTTATGCATATTGCGTTCGCCGCGACGGGAACTCTTGTCACGTATCTGCGGTTTTCAAAAAATATTTTTTGGGGATTAGTAGTTAGCATTCTTACGCCGTCTATTTTTTGTACCCTCTCTGATGTTGTTTTTCCTCATTTGGCAGGAAAGTTGTTGGGCGTTCATATGCATTGGCATTTGTGCTTTTGGGGCGAGTTGCATAATATTTTGCCATTTTTATTTGCCGGATTGGTCAATGGGTTTGTGATGAGTCGGCATCATAGTTCAAAACAGACTCTTTTTTCAGTTTTTTCCCATTTCTTTCATATCTTGATCAGTTCATTTGCAGCGATTTTTTATTTGGTATCTCAAGGCTGTACCAACTGGTACGATAATATTGGCATTGTATTTTTGTTGCTCGTTATTGCCGTTGTAGTACCATGCACGATATCTGATGTGGTGGTACCAATGATGTTTACCCGTGCGGGAAAAAAGGATAAGGATGCGAAGCATTAGGATCAGTTCTGTTAGCAAGTCGTTTCATGGCGAACATATTCTTGAAAAAGTAAATTTGACTATTCCTGGCGGGAAATTTTTTGCGCTGCTTGGCCCAAGTGGCAGTGGCAAAACGACGTTATTGCGGTTGATCGCTGGACTCGAGTCTGTTGATACAGGAACCATTTTTTTGGGCGATCAGGATATTACCAATATGCCGATCAATGAGCGCACTATTAATACGGTCTTTCAAAATTATGCGCTGTTCCCCCATATGAACGTATTTGATAATGTTGCCTATGCACTGACTATCAAACGGGTACCAAAAGATATTATTGAACAAAAAGTTATCAAAATTTTAAAAGCAGTACGCTTGGACCGCTATATTTATAAATCGATTCAACAACTGTCGGGTGGACAGCAACAGCGGGTTGCGCTTGCGCGGGCGATTATTAATGAGCCAGATGTGTTGTTACTCGATGAGCCATTGGCAGCACTCGATCTTAAGTTGCGCGAGCAGATGCTTATTGAGCTGATCGAGCTACAAGATACACTCAAAACAACGTTTGTGTATGTAACCCATGATCAATTTGAGGCATTAACGGTTGCTGACCGGATGGCAATTATGAATCAGGATGGGCAAATAGAGCAGGTTGGCACACCGAAAGAGATTTACGAATTTCCCGTTTCGATTTTTGTTGCGCAATTTGTTGGTACGACCAATATTATTCGGGGCGCTTTACGTATCAAAAATGAGCTTGTTGCGCTTGTCGTGCCTCATTTGGGTGATTTAGCAGTTGCGTTGAGTCCGGCTGATGAAAAAGCACGGGATGGTGTTGAAGTTGCGTTGAGTATTCGTCCTGAAAAAATTGAAGTGAGTAAAACGGCGTTGCAAGGATTTTCCAATCATCTGCGGGGCACTGTAGAATCGATTGTTTATCATGGCAGATCAACGCAATATAATGTTCGTCTTTCTCCGGATCATTTATTTCAGGTTTTTAAACAGAATGAAGAACATTTTGAGAGTGAAATTATTGATTATGACGATACGGTGTATTTGTATTGGCAAAAAGAGAATGTGGTCATGCTGCAAGCATAACCCTTCGATACATTTTGCGGGAAGCCCGCAAAACACTCAGGGCGAGCGGGTTGGGGGAAGAGCGAACGGAGTTGGGATGGTAAGAGTAAATGAGTAACTGTGGGGTAAACGGGTGAAACTAAGCGCTGCGTTTCGT
>Ga0207118_1033_pt1 | contig 29253 bp, 32 predicted proteins | sample Alteio_BWMinHeat_42_FD_153507 | JGI IMG/M metagenome (GOLD analysis project Ga0207118, IMG submission 153507) | Enriched cells from forest soil in Barre Woods Harvard Forest LTER site, Petersham, Massachusetts, United States -... | ecosystem: Environmental > Terrestrial > Soil > Temperate forest >...
CCACCAGTTATTGAAGGGAAAGCAAGGGGACTACCAATCGGAATTTTCTTGGTATCTCAATTTGGGACTGCTTCGAAACGCCTATGAAAAAACAGAAGATCCAGAATTCAAAGAACAAATCAAATTCATGGCAGCTAATTATTTGGTCCGAGCGGCTCCTTATAGTGTGGAAAAGTTCCGATATTTAGATCCTCGATTTGACCAAGTCCATCAGATATCGCCACACTTGAGATCGTTCACTTCAGGCAACATGTACCATCGATGGGGATGCATCGATAACATGGAGCACACTGCGGCAAAATTCAATCGGGATTTGGCATTTGGGGATGACAGTCCTTTAATCTTGACTGACACGGATGAGATTTTAGAACCTCTTGCCTTAGACTTTACGATTTTTACACCAGGTGAAGACTGGGAAGTGAAGTTAAGAAGTGTATTGGATGCGGGGAAACCCTTGAACCTTTTGTTTGATTTAACTGTAGATCCTGAATCTGCTGAAAAACTCGAGGAGTTCAAACACAGACTTGCGCAATTGATTCAAAAAGTAGCGCCAGATTATCCCGATGTAGATCCAAAGAAATTAAAAGAGGGGATCACATGCATCGCCCGAGTAAAATTGGGAGAGATAGCTGGAATTAAACTTTTGCCGGTAGATGCGAAGGGCTTAGCATTGTTCGAAAGGTACGAAAGGTTGAATCACTCAATTAACGCATTTGGGTTATATATCAATCGCCTCACGCTCTGCCGACAAGTCCTCAAGGACAAAATTTTTGAAAGGGATACTCAATATGCCGTGGAAGGACCTCCCAATGTCCACTATTTTCCAAAGATCGAAGACTTAACTCGAAATTTGCAAGACTTTGGCGCTGATGAAGCGGAATATGTGCGAATTTTAGGCAACGGTACGCTCCAATTATTGCATGGAATGGTCCAAGAAATTGGGCAAGAGCGATGGGCTGAACTCAATCAAGACCCTGTGCGCCGGGAAATTTTAGATGCGATTCTCTATAAAATGAGAGTCCAATTTGCAACGGCTCAGCTTTATAAAAATGAGTGTAATAAATTTTGCCAAGCAATTGATCTTATTCACAATGAACTTGCAATGTTACTGGAAATGACTTCTCCTTTTAAAGAAGAGGATTTTAGAGAGATTTATCTCGAGAAATTAAACGCGGTTCCTGAACATCTCAAGCCTTTTGTGAAGGTAGGGATTGGCAAAACGGCGATGACTGTGTTTGCGGCCATCCATAGTGCTGTTGGTAAGATGACGCCTTCTCCCATTCGAGCCAATTGCAAAGGTCTTTACTATGAAACATTGGATTGTGCAGGGAAATCTTATTCCGTTGATGAAGCCGTGGCAAATCGGGAAATTCCCCATGTGGATATTTATTCCACGCAATTTAGTTCCAATATCGATATTGCTTCCGATCATACAACTTACGTGGGAGTAGATGTTGCTGGCGATATTCGAAGATTGTTGGACGTAAGGCCTGACACAAAGCACCTTACAGTGACGGTTGACGTCACGATCGATACGCTCAATTCTTCCAAAGTCACTGCGCTTCTTGAGGCATTTGACCAGGAAATCCAGGAGGGGAAACTCAATTTTGTCTTTTTGCGCAGCGGACAAAAATTTGATATGTTTGGTATGGATAACTATATCGGATCGCCTTTGTACATTGTGAATAACGGCGATGAGAAATGGGATGTTTTCAATCACTTATTGACCGAGAAAGTGTATCAAACAGATCCGCTGAGTACTCAATGGTTCTGCCTTGCAAATCGGTATGCATCTGATTCTTTGGATGCCTATCGAAAGCAGATCTTCAACAATACGCGCCAAATCTTAGCCCAAGTTCCCGATGTCCTCAAACCGCAGACAGATCCACTCACACAAAGAGTGCGGGTCAATTCAGCCGAAGCTTCCATGGATCCCGCTTTTATCGATGTGAAATTGACGGGACCGATGCATAAAACGAGAAGTCAGTTTTTGATTGGCCAACTTCATCATTGTTTTGTAAAAAACGGGATCAAATCTGACAGTCGGCAAAGCTTTGGTTTCTACCACCCCAATTTTGTCCATATTGCTATGCGAGGCCTAACTGACTCAAGCACACTCCGCATCACACCTAGCCTGTCCTCCAAAGAAAATCAAGTTCTCATCGACTTCTTCCAAGAACTCGTCGCTCGCTCTTGACGCTGCTTGTTCATAGAAGAAGACAGGATAAGCAAGATCGCAAGCGGGGATGTGCAGGATAAATTTGGAGTTGCAGGGCCTCCCTGCATCTTGCCTGATCCTCCCGCGAAGCGGAGCCTGTTTTTCTTGTCAAACAATGGATCATGAAAAGGCCCTGGCTTCCCTCGGATCTGCTCGCCAAAAAATGTACAAAGTCGAGTCTTGACAGTTGTTTTCTGATTCTGTTACTTAAAAAGCATGATCAGAAAACTGGTTAGTGGCGGATACCGCCTTTACTCACGCAAAAAGAACCCAAAAACCGGCAAGCGAAGGAATTTGGGCACTTTTTCTACGCGTGCAGCAGCAGTCAAGCACGAAAGAGAAATCCAGTACTTCAAAAGACATGGTGCATAAGAAACTCGATCACCGTATAGGCTAAAGAACGCATAGCCCAGAAGGCTATGAATTTTTTTACTTTAGTTCAAGTGTAAAAATATTTTTATACGGTTTTGACCTTTTCCTTTACTCTTTATCGGCTTTCGTTTAGACTTGTTTCTTTTACATTGCGCTGAGATCGGTTTTTCAGGGGGTAGTGTAGGGAGAAAAAAGCACAAATAAATAAAGAAGTAAAGTATATGGCAAAATCTAAAGGTACAGTCAAGTTTTTCAACTCACAAAAAGGCTTTGGTTTCATTACGCCTGATAACGGCGGAAAAGACCTCTTCGTTCACGCGAACAACGTAAAAGGCGATGTTCAGTCTCTGCGCGAAGGTTCAAAAGTCGAATTTACTGAAGGTCCAGGTCGCAAAGGCCCTGAAGCCAACGAAGTGACTCTCTGTAAGTAATGTCGTTTAAATCCTTTGGATTCTTAGAAGAATTGCTTCGTGCGATTGCTGAGGAAGGTTATGATAAACCAACTCCGGTTCAAGCGCAGGCAATTCCGATTGTCCTGGGAGGATACGATATGCTAGTCGGTTCACAAACTGGCACTGGCAAGACGGCAGGGTTTACCCTGCCTTTGCTTCACCGTTTGGGAACCCGTCCTAAGGTCCGAGGCGTTCGCGCCTTGATCCTCACTCCGACTCGCGAGTTAGCGGCTCAGGTAGGGGAGAGTGTCCGCGCCTACGGTAAGTATTTACCTCTAAAATCCGCGATCATTTTTGGCGGAGTGAATATCAATCCTCAGATCAATCAGCTCCGAAATGGCGTCGATATTTTGATCGCAACGCCAGGTCGCTTGTTGGACCATGTCTCACAAGGGACGGTGGATCTTTCCAAAGTGGAAATTCTCGTTCTCGATGAAGCGGATCGGATGTTGGATATGGGTTTTATCCGCGATATTCGCAAAATTCTCACGCTTCTTCCTAAAGATCGACAAAATTTATTATTTTCCGCTACTTTCTCGGATGAAATTAAAAGCTTGGCCGGTGGATTTCTAAAATCGCCGAAGATTATTGAAGTGACGCCTCGCAATTCAACGGTTGAGGTCATCTCTCAAGTGGTCCATCCCATAGATAGCAAACGGAAGAGAGAGCTTCTCGCTTATTTTATTTCCTCGAAAAATTGGAGACAGGTACTTGTTTTCACCCGAACCAAACATGGCGCCAATCGCCTTACTCAATATCTTTTGGAAAAAGGGATCACCTCTGCAGCCATCCATGGAAATAAGAGCCAGTCAGCACGCACGAAAGCATTAGCAGACTTTAAGCAAGGCGCAGTGCGAGTGTTGGTTGCAACAGATATTGCGGCGCGCGGTCTCGATATCGATCAATTGCCGCATGTTGTCAACTACGAGTTGCCCAACGTGCCTGAAGACTACGTACATCGCATCGGCCGCACAGGCAGAGCTGGACACCAGGGAGAAGCGATTTCTCTCGTGTGCATCGATGAACATCCTTTCTTAAAAGATATAGAAAAGCTTCTCAAACGATCCATTCCCAAAGTAGTGATTCCTGGATACGAGCCAGATGCTACAATCAAAGCGGAACCAATCGCCTTTGGTCGCCCCCAAAGAAATTTTCGCAAAAAATAAAGAATTTTCTTGCCAATTTTTTCAGAAACTCTTACTCACATATGGATAGACCCATAATTGTGCAACACTTAGTCGCACTGAAAACTTAACGAGGAAACCTATGGCCGTTAGAAAGAAAAAAACTGCAAAAAAACCAGCTAAGAAAAAATCGAGTGGAAAAAAAAGAGGCGGAGGTCTGACCCAGATGTCTTATTCCGTTTCTGAAGAACTGGAAGCAATCATCGGAAAAGGGAAAACGACCCGTCCACAAATTGTAAAGAAAATTTGGGCCTACATCAAGGCACACAAATTGCAAGATTCGAAGAACAGAAGAATGATTTGCCCTGATAAAAAATTGAGTGAAGTTCTCGGTTCTAGACCGATCGACATGCTGAAAATGGCTGGCGCTCTCAATAAGCACATCAAGAAATAATGCTTTAAAATCGTCTATCTGGTAGCATGGGCTCCACTTAGGCGATTTTTTTATGTTTATTTTGTCTCTAATTTTAGTTCTTGGGTCTGGAAGCCAGGTTTTGCACACTTTTCCCAATAACAAATCGTATCAGAAAAGTGAAGCTCAAGTTGCCTTTGTAGAGCAAGAGATGCAGGGCGCGAAGGCCCTTCCTTCTGATGCGGAGGTGCTTCGTTATGCGTCCGATCAAGTGACTGTTGATGGAACCTATGTCGAGCTAGGTACGGGTTTGGCAAGAACGACGAATTTCATCGCCGCGCTCAATCCGCACAAGACTATCTACACGTTTGATTCCTATCTCGGCCACCCGGCAGAGTGGGATAAAGGGGATAAGGTGTTCCCAAAAGACTTTTTTGCCTGGCCTGCTGGGAAAGATCTGCCCCGTTTTCTGCTCAATGTCCAGTTGATGAAAGGTTGGTTTGTCGACACTCTCCCCAATTTCCTCTTATTGGAAGATCATCCGATCGCCTTTCTACATATTGATTGCGAGATCTATGAATCCTCTGCCCAAGGTCTTGATATTCTGGGACCTAAGATCGTTGATGGAACCATTATTCTCTTCGATGAGTTCTATAATTATCCAAACTTTAGAAATCATGAGTATAAGGCATTTCAAGAATTTTTGAAGAGATATTCTTTTAGGGCTGAATATCTCGCTTACAATCCTGAGCATGAGCAAGTAGCTGTGCGCGTCAGATCTCTTTCGTTTAAATGAATTGAACCCTTTGTTACAATGAGTTTTAACGGGGTGTGTTATGAAGGGAAGTGTCGTATTGCTTGTTGCAATTACTTTGGTTTTAGGTGGATGTGGGCAGGAACATCCTTATCGTCATCGAAATGACTGTTGTCCGATCACTACGGATGATGCGATAGCAGAAAAAGTTAAAAGGACGCTTCACCATGACCACTCTCTTTCGGAGAGCGGAAGAACAGTGAATGTCACGGTGCAAAACGGGGTCGTTTATCTCCATGGGTGTGTATGCAGTGAGAAAGAAAAAGCTCGAATCACAGATATCGCTCGGCATGTGAATGGCGTCAAGTGGGTCACAAACAACTTGAAAGTAAAATAATCTTTTTCTAGAATAGCCCGCACTTTTTGGAGTTTATCTATGCGGGCTTTTTTTATTTCTTTTTTATCCACTGCTTTGTTTGCCATTGAGGCACCTTATGGTTCATGGAAGTCGCCGATCGGCGCGGAATCGATTGCGCAGGGGGAGATTTCTTTCAGTGACGTGAAATTGGTGGATGGTCGGGTGTATTGGTTAGAGCTGAGGCCCGCGGAACAAGGAAGGATTGCACTCGTTTCTTGGAGTAAAGAAGAGGGTGAAGTTGAGTTACTGCCGAAAGAATATAGCGTACGCAATAGAGTTCATGAATATGGGGGCGGGTCGTTGTTAATTGCGGGTGGGGTGATTTACTTCGTGAACGACCACGATCAGCAGGTTTATTGTCTGGAAGAGGGAGTGGTGAGGAAAATCACTGAGAAAGGTCGGTATGCAGATGGATGCGCCAGTGGAAAGACTCTTTTTTATGTACTGGAGTTAAACGGTGATAATTCGATTGTGAAGATTGAAAATGGTCAAGTGGAGACGATTGCGTCGGGCCATGATTTTTATTCCAATCCACGAGTCAGTCCCGATGGAAGATATTTATCTTATATATGCTGGGATCATCCAAACATGTCTTGGGATGGGACCGAACTTTGGATTCTCGATCTTGTTTCGCAAGAGAAACGTTTGGTTGCAGGAAACAAGGCAGAATCGGTGGTGGACCCGCAATGGTCGGCAGATGGCGAGCTTTATTTTATTTCCGACCGAAGCAATTGGTGGAATATTTACACTGAGAAAGGGCCTGTTTGTCCGATGGAGGCTGAATGTGCTTATCCACAATGGGTCTTTGGTTGGACGCTGATGGGATTTTTGCATGACGGAATCGCTTGTGGCAGGATTACAAATGGTGTCGGCGGTGTGGGAATCATTCGCCATGGAGAGTTCGAAGAGTTAGATTTAGGTCTGACATTTATCGATGGCCTAGCTGCTGAAGGAGATAAAGTGGCCTTGATTGGCGGCTCGCCTTCCAAGCCAGTTTCCATTATTCTCTATGATGGAGAAACAAAAGTAATCAAAGGTTCAGCGGAATCTTGTGACTTTGTATCCACGCCCATTGCCATTGAATTTCCCACCACTCTGGGCGCCGCCCACGGCTTTTATTATCCGCCGGCCAATCCAAACTTTACCGGATTGTCGAATGAAAAACCACCGCTTCTTGTGCAGTCGCACGGGGGCCCTACATGGCACTATTCGCCAACTTATGCGCCCAATATTCTGTATTGGACTTCTAGAGGCTTTGGAGTGGTTTCGGTGAACTATGGCGGAAGCACGGGGTATGGAAGAGAGTATCGAGAGCGATTGAAAGGCAATTGGGGCATTGTGGATGTCGATGATTGCACGAATGCGGCTCTCTATTGCGTGGAAATGGGATGGGCTGACCCAAATCGACTTACGATCGAAGGCGGCAGCGCCGGAGGTTATACGACCCTTGCGGTATTAGCCTATCGGAATATCTTCAAAGCAGGAGCGGATCATTTTGGAGTGAGCGACCTGGAAGCGCTGACCAATCACACGCATAAATTCGAAGCGCGCTATTTGGATGGCCTGGTGGGCCTCTATCCAGAGGAAAAACAGACCTATATGGATCGTTCACCCATTCACAGCGTAGAAACGATCCAATGCCCAATCATTATTTTCCAAGGCGATGAGGATGCCATTGTCCCGCCAGCCCAATCGACTGTAATGTACGAGAGTCTCAAGGCTCGGGGCATCCCCACTGCGTATTTATTATTTGAAGGGGAGCAGCATGGCTTCCGCAAAGCAGAAAACATCAAGAGATCTTTAGAAGCGCAGTTATATTTCTTTTCAAAGGTATTAAAATTCGATTTAAATGAGGATATAAATCCTGTTTTAATTGATAATTTATAACGATGATCGCACTGCCAATGATTGCTGATGGTGAGGATAAGAGCTCGCCATTTAAAAATTGTATTCGCAAGAACTATCGCCACGTCCGGAAATGGGCTAAGCGGACTGAAACGAATTGCTTTCGCGTGTACGACCGAGAAATTGGGCGCTATCCTCTGGCCATCGATTTTTATGATGGGAGGTTTTGCGCGCAATATTTTTCAGAGACAGGGGGAGATCCATCCGATGAGTTCATGGCCGAAGTGGAAAAAGTAATCCACGATATTTTTGGCTTAGGACAAATCTATTGGCGCAATCGAATCAAGCGGGAAAAGTTTGAACAGTACGAAAAGGCCGGCGAAGCCAAGGAATTTTTTACTGTGATCGAATATGGCGTGAAGTTCAAAGTCAATTTACTGGATTATTTGGATACAGGTCTTTTTTTGGATCATAGAGAAACGCGAAGAATGGTTGCCTCGGTAGCCAAAGACAAGCGAGTTCTCAATCTCTTTGCTTACACCTGTGCTTTTAGTGTGCACGCGGCTGTCGCAGGAGCGAGTTTTACAAAAAGCGTCGATATGTCGAATACGTATACGGCTTGGGGGGAAGATAATTTTCACTTAAATGGCTTAGCAATCGAAAAGCATCCCATTGTGAGAGCCGATTGCCTTAAGTTTTTGGAAGAGGAAGTGGGGAAATATGATGTAATTGTGATCGATCCGCCGACCATTTCTCGATCGAAGAAGATGGACCGTATGTTCGATGTGCAAGAAGATTACGGATTTTTGATTTCAAGGGCTCTAAAGCTTTTAGCCAAGGACGGCGTGATTTTTTTCAGCACGAATTCACGTAAATTTTCCTTCGACGAGAGTCAATTTCAAGGTTGCAAGATTGAAGAGATTTCCCATAAGACGATTCCTCTAGATTTTCACAAACGGAAAATACACCGCTGTTGGAGGATTCATGTCGCTCTTAGTTGAACCTGCCCTTTATTATTTTGCGTATGGATCGAATATGTTGACTTCGCGGTTGGAAGAGCGTGTGGGCAAAGTGGCGCTTCATGGAGTGGGCGTGCTCAAAGACTACGTATTCAAATTCAATAAAATCAGTCAGGATGGTGGAAAAGCGAACATAGAACCTTGTTCCGGTTCAGAAGTATCGGGAGTTTTGTTCAAAGTAACGGCGGAACAACTCGCAATACTGGATGTATTTGAAGGTGCTCCACACCATTATCAACGAGTGATCGTTAAGGTGGGAGAAATCAAGGCAATTGCTTACATTGCAACGCCTAAATATACTGCAAAGACATCCCTGACTCCATCTACAGAGTATTTAAATTTGATCCTCAATGGAGCCAAAGAGCACAGAATTAAAATGCCGGCAGAATTGCCCGGTGATATTTCTTCTCAATAAAAGTTCTCATACTTTCTGAAGTCATTGCTTTTTTCAGGGCTTGGATCTCGGGGCGATTTTCATCGCCAATGCGGATAGCGATGATGTTGGCATAAGGAGAATTCTTGCTTTCAAGGGCCAGCGAATCTTTGATGGGATTGAGTTTGGCTTCAAGAGCATAGTTGGTATTGATCGCTGCGGCGTCGACATCGGATAACGAACGGGGAGTCATGGCGGCGTCAACTTCGACAAAGTGGAGATTTTTTGGATTGCTGGAGATGTTTTTGATTGTGGCTTGGATGCTGGAAGTATCCAATTGAATCAATCCTTGTGCTTGAAGAAGCAGAAGCGCGCGGGCTTCATTGCTCGGATCATTCGGGAGTGCGATCGAAGCGCCATCTGAGAGTTCAGAAAGGGAACGAACCTTTTTGGAGTAGATGCCCATTGGCTCGATTTCGATGGCTGCCAGACTTTCGATTTTATACCCAAATTGTTTGATTTGTTCTTCCATGAAGGGAATATGCTGGAAAAAGTTGGCGTCTACATCTCTAGCCGCAAGCGCGCGGTTGGGCATGTTGTAGTCATCGGTGACGATAATGACCAGATCGATCCCTTGTGCTTTGAGATCTGGTTTTACAAATTCGAGCAGCTCCGCGTGGGGAACTGCAGTCGCAGCAACGCGAAGGCTGTCTTTGGAACTCGAGCAGCCGCAAAGGAGTGCAATGCAAGCAATGATCCACTTATTCATGGGTTTTTCCTCATGATTTTAAGTTTATTCACGTGTTCATTCTCCTTATTAGCAATTTAATTGACAAGCGCCCAAGGCAAAACCTTAAGCGCGCCGCATGGGCATAAGGAGAATGAATTGTGGAAGCATACTAAAGTGCCGAAACTTCTGCAGCTTCTGGGCCCTTGCGTCCTTCTCTTTGGACGTATTGGACCTTTTGGCCATCGCGTAGAGAGTCTGGATCGCCGACGACGTTGCTGACGTGGACGAAAAGATCTTTGCCGCCATCATCTGGAGTGATGAAGCCAAAGCCTTTTTTTGCGTTAAAAAATTTGATTGTTCCTGTTGATTTATGCACGAATCGTTCTCCGGTTAAACAAAGCTCTGATTTTAGTCAAACTGTGCAAAAAAGGCAAGAGTTCATGTTATGGGACTAAGCACTTGATCTAGCAAATCGGGCATCTTTTGGGAGGCAAATCCCTGGGTCTTAATTTTTTTTTCAACTTTATGATTGTGTCAAATTTGTAACTGACTTATAATCCTGGTTGTTTTTAAGGAAAGACTTGAGAATGGCAGGACCGGAAAAAGATCGCGAACTTCTCAAACGAATCCGAGATTGCATTGAAAATGGTAGTTACAAATTTACCAATCATGCTTTAGAAAGAAGGAAGGAACGGGTTTTTGAGTTGCCGGATATCCTGTATGTGTTAAGGCACGGATTTCATGAAAATGAAAAAGATAGTTGGGATACTCAGCATGGAGCTTGGAATTATGCCATTAGGGGCAAAACACTTGAAAGAAAAGACGCGAGGGTTATTGTTAGCTTTGACCCTTCTAAAAGGATGTTGATTATTACTGTTATTCGAATAAATAAAAGGCTGTCCTTATGAAGAAAAAGATATTGAAAAGATATGTCTACGAAGGGTTGGGGTTTCCTGTTGTTTTAAAGAATGTGCCCACGATTCTGATTCGGGGGGAATTGACACCTGACATCGATTATAATGCTTTGCAAAAAGCGGTATTGATCTTGTTGTGCTATAAACGAGCTCCGCTAACTGGAAATGAAGTCAAATTTATCCGAAAGTACTTTGAAATGAATTTGACTGAATTTGGTGCAGAATTTGGATGTTCTCATGCTGCGGTTATGAAATGGGAAAAGTTTGGAAATCGATTTGCCAAGATTGGACCAGCTACAGATGTGTGTATACGACTTTTTAGTATTTACCGGTTGCATTGCAAAAGCAGCGCTTTCAAGGAGTTATACGACCGAATTAAGATCCAAGAATTGGCTAAATGTCAGAAAAAACCAAGTCATTTTGAGCCATTTGCCATTGACATGTCCGAAGATCTGGAAATGGCAGTTAATTGTTGATGCGATTTTTTCGCTTGACAAGTTTTTGGGATCTACATTAATTCAAGGTCATGAAGTTTCTGGTTTTTCTTTTGCTTTCTTTCGGGTTGATCGCGGACGATATCGATGGTTTTTGGAAGACGATTGATGAAAAGACTGGCAAACCGCGATGCGTCGTGGGGATTTACGAATACGACGGAATGTATTACGGTCGGATCATTAGCACCTATAACGAAGATGGCACATTTAAGGAAAGCATCTACGCCCCGAAAGAACGGGCTCCTGGCGTCATTGGGAATCCCTTTTATTGCGGATTGGATTTCATCTTGTATTTAATGCCCGCCAGTTCCAGTTATAAGGGCAAGATCATGGATCCCGAGCACGGAAAAATTTACAACGCGGAACTCTGGACAGAAGGGGATAATCTCATCGTGCGCGGCAAACTATTGATGTTTGGCCGCAACCAAACTTGGCTTCCGGTTTCGAAGGAAGATTTCCCAAAAGATTTTAAGATGCCTGATCTAAGCACATTCAAACCCACGATCCCTCAAGTTAAATAATTGCTTAAAAATCTCTTTTAGAACACAATGCGCACATGCTCGAGATCCTTTTGTCCAATTGTGCAAATATTCCTGTTCCCGAAGCGACAGAGCAAGCCATGCGCTATTATCACAGCGGTAATGTCCTGTGGGCGATTAATCTGGCACTCGGTTTTATCATCCCGCTCTTGTTTTTGGCAACTGGCTTTTCGGGAGTGCTTGGGAAGTTTTCTGCAAAACTGGGGAGAAATTGGTTTTTCACCATCGTTGTCTATCTCATTTTGTATATTGCAATCGTTCAACTCGTGACGCTACCTCTCGATTACTATTCGGAGTTTATCAGACAGCACGAATATGGTCTTTCCACGCAGACAGTGGGAAGGTGGTTCGACAATTGGACCAAAATGGCCTTGTTGATTGTGGTTGCTTCGGTTGCTTTCGTTTGGATTTTTTACTTGCTCTTAAAGAAGAGCCCGCGCAGATGGTGGCTGTATAGTAGCTTGGTAAGCATTATAATTGTCTTTTTTATGACGTTTATCCAGCCGATTTGGATCGCCCCACTCTTCAATCACTTTGGACCGATGAAAGATAAGCAACTGGAAGCGGAGATTTTAAGTCTTGCGGCAAGGGCGGGTATTGCGGATGGATGCGTTTTTGAGGTGGACAAGAGCCAGGATACTAAATTGCTCAACGCGTACGTGACGGGCTTTGGCGGGACCAAGAGGATTGTGCTCTGGGATACGATCATTCAAAAATTGACACCGGATCAGATTTTGTTTGTGATGGGTCATGAGATGGGGCATTATGTCTTGCACCACCTGTGGTGGGGACTCTTTTTCTTTGGCATCGGCGCCTTCGCAGTTTTCTATCTCACTTTCCGATCGGCCCATTTTCTTTTGCACCGGTATTGCCACCGATTTGGGTTTTCCCATTTGCACCAAATCGCGTCGCTCCCGCTTCTTTTGTTACTGATTGGCATTTACACATTTATTTTCTCACCCATCTCCAATTACATTTCGCGCGTAACCGAGCATCACGCCGACGAATTTGGCTTGGAGATCACGCAGAATAACCAAGCTGCTGCTGAGGCTTTTGTCGCTCTGCAGATGGAAAACTTGGGCAATCCGCATCCAGGCCTACTTTTTAAGATCTTTCGCTGCAGCCATCCACCTTTGGCCGAAAGAATTGAGTTTTGCAATACCTATTGTCCTTGGACTGAGGGAAAACCGCTCAAATACGGTTATAAATTCTCTAGCCCGACAAATTGAAAATCGGGACCGTAACGCATTTCCACTATTGTGCAGTTAAAAATAGCGCGAGGACATTCGGGAAACACGCTATTGACAAACGTCTGAATGGTTCGCCCATGAGAGAAGACGGCAATTTTTTTGCCAGGATGCTTGCTTGCGATCTCAATTAAATCGGCTTGGACTCTTTGGAGGAGTTCGTCTGCGGTCTCAGCGCCGGGAATGAGCCCGCCATGGCCCCAGCGCGAATCTTTCTCTTGATACGTGAGTCCATCCGCTAGGCCATAATGGCATTCTCGCAAAAGAGGCCTTTTCTCTACGCTTAAGTCAAATTTTTTTGCTGTTTCCATCGCTGTTTCATAGGCGCGGTCTAAATCTGAAGAATAAATAACAGCAAGATCTGGATGTTTGAGTTCCATTTTCTTGGCCAAGTCCTTTGCTTGCGCAAGTCCTTGCTCATTTAGAGGGATGTTGATATGGCCTTGGACGCGACCTTGGCTATTCCAATCAGTCTGCCCATGGCGAATCAGTAAAAGTGTAGTGATGAGTTCTGCGATCATGGCCGCACATTTTAGAGAGGCTTAAGATTTAGAGCAATCTGTACGAAAATATTCACTTGTTGTAAGTTGGATCCATGTTTAAATCGCCTAAGGCTTACCGAACTTTTCTCACTGTGCTTTTCACGTACGCCTTGGATTTAGTCGGATTTTCGATTGTGTTTCCGGTATTGGCGCCACTATTGCTCAATCCCAATTTGGCTTACTTTTCTCCAGATGCGACTGAGGCGTTGAGAACCACCGTGTTGGGATTGTTGTTTGCTTTTTTTGGCATTGCACAATTCTTTGGGTCTCCGGTGGCTGGGGTGCTGGCTGACCACTATGGAAGATACAAGGTTTTTCTGAGCAGCATTGGCCTTAGCATTGTGGGCTATGCGATCATGGCGTTTAGCGTCTATTGGCAGAGCCTCGGGTGGATGTTTGCCGGCAGGATTTTGACCGGTTTTTGTTCGGGCAATTTTTCTTTGGCCCAATCGGCTACAGCAGATTTGACTGATGCAAAGCATCGGAGCAAGGCCTTTGGATATTTACTTGGGGTCGGAAGCGTTGGGTTCATAGCGGGACCTTGGGTTGGGGGCAAATTGGCCAATCCTGAATGGTTGTTTGGATCGGGGGCTTTCATCTTTGCGGCGATTGCGGCGCTCGTCAATTTTGTGATGGTTTTATTTTTCTTCTCGGAGACATTCACCAGAAAACACGCCGAGATGAAATTGTTTGAGACGTTCAAAGATCTGCGCTATGTGTATCATGAAAAATCGCTTCGCACAATTTTAACGGCATTTTTGCTTTTCTCGACTGGGTGGGCCTTTTATTTGGTTTTCTTTCCCACTTATCTTGTTCAGCGATTTGGGCTTGTCGCAGATCGGATCGGGGATATCTATGCCTATCAGGCTGTCCTTTGGGCTTTTGTCTCGATGTTTTTGAATAAAGAATTGGTGGGTAAATTCTCGCTACGAGCCTTGATTCTTGCGGGACTTTTCTTGGCGGCTGTGGGCGTGGCCCTAAATGTCTACCCCGATGAGCTCTGGCCATATTGGATTGTCATTCCGATTGCGATTACTGGAGCGGCGACCTGTTGGGTGAACGTAGGTACTCTTCTTTCAACGAGTGCTTCTGAACACATGCAGGGTCGCGCCCTTGGCGCAAGTGGCGCTATGTGGTCGATTGGTCAGATCATTTCGCCTCTTGCTGCAGGCCCCCTAGCGGCCTGGAATATTTATTCGCCGCTTCTAGTGGGTTCTGTTTGTATTTTTATCGCCTTTGCCTACTTTGTCCTTTGCTACCGGGGCAAAGAATGAAACTGCCATTAGTGGGATTAGGAACTTGGCAGTTGAAAGGAGAGGAATGCACGAAGGTGGTTCAAATGGCTCTGGGTGTGGGTTATCGGCACATCGATACCGCGCACGTCTACGAAAATCACCAGGCCATCAAGAAAGGAATTCAGGGATTTGATCGAAGCCAACTGTATATTACATCGAAGATCGCCGTTGATGAGCAAATTGACCTCAAGCATGTCGAAGAATCGGTCAAAAAAGCGTGTGAACAGACGCTAAAAGAGCTGGGCATTGATTACTTGGATTTGTACCTGATCCATTGGCCCGATCGGAAACTTCCACTAGAGTTAATTTTCCAGACGATGGAGAAGTTAAAGAACGTCAAAAAAGTCGGGGTGAGCAATTTTACCGTTCATCACTTAGAGGACTTTCTCAGAGCGGGCTTTACTCCCTTTGCCAACCAAGTAGAATTCCATCCCTACTTACTGCAAAATGAACTATTGGATTATTGCCGCAAACACAACATTTACTTGATCTCTTATCGATCGCTGGGAAAGGGGAAATTGCTTCACGAGACCCTTTTCAAGGAGCTCGGCGAAAAATACGAAAAAACTCCGGCTCAAATCATCTTGCGTTGGGTGGTTCAAAAGGAGATCCCTGTCATCCCTAAAGCCTCTTCAGAAAAGCATCTCAAAGAGAATCTCGCCATTTTTGATTTCACCCTCACTGCTGCCGAAATGAAGCAGATAGATGGCTTGCATCAAAACAAGCGCTATTGCGATTGGGAAGGCTCCGAATTCAACTACTAAAAACAACTTGCTTAAAATGTAAAGCTATGCACAATTGTCGACCTCGAAAATTTAAAGCAAGGACAGTTTATGGGATGTGTCGCAGCAGTATCGAATTGGACCAATAAACAACTCGAGTCAAGCCTTCTTCCCTCGAAGGCCTGTGTGGTTTTGCGCGTCGCCATCTATGCCTATCAATTTTTTAAATTCTGCCTTTTTCTCCCTTTAGCGATTGCATTTTCCCTCATTTCTTTCGTCGCTACCCGCATTTTCCCTGAGAAAGATTCCCCGCTCGTCGCCTTTGCCAAGAACCCGACCTGGACTGAAGGACCGGCCCAGATTCCGAGAAAGCAAAACGGCGAGCCGATCGCCATCGGATTTTCGACGGCGGATATCCAAGATTCTGGCCCAAATCAGCCGCAATTTAGAGGGACGAATTGGGGTAATCACTACTTAGCCCACAGCGCAGAAATCGATCTAACAGGTCTGCCGGACACCCTAAATCATCCACAGCAATTGATCGATGAGCTGCGAGAGATAGGCATGAATCATTGGCGCACTTCGATCAGCCTGATGCCCAAAAAAGGGGCGCGAAGTGGATGAACTCACATTGCAGCGCTATTGCAACTTCTTCCGCACGTTGCGCGATGCGGGTATTGAGCTGATGGTGACGTTGAATCACTTTGTCCATCCCGACGACTTTGATTGGAAAGATCCCGAGTCGATTGAGCGGATGGTAAATTTTGCCGAACGGGTGGCCGAGCCGCTCTACCAAGCTGGCATTCGCGACATCATTGTGACCAATGAGTTGGCCGTGATGGCCGTGCAAAGCCACGTCATGGGCAAATTCCCCCCCTATAAGACCTTCGATATCGAGGGCGCTTGCCAAGTGATGGAGAACATGCTCCGCGCGCAAGTGGCCGTGTATCAGCGCCTCAAACCGCTGCACCCCGATTTCCAAATCAGTCCTACGCATGATCCGATCCGCTTCCGCAATTTCCACAAATGCAATCCACTTTGGGCGCCTGGGGAAAAGATCATGTGCCATTATCTGACGGAAATCTTCCACGCTGCGGTCATGCGCTTTTTGCAAACCGGTAAGTTCTCCTGCCAAGTTCCTTTCCGCGCCAATTATTCATTCGAGATCCCAGAATTTGTAACGAGACGTCCTTATGACAAGATCGGCCTGCAGTATTACACCGATCCATTGCTCAAATTTCCGTCTGGTTCTGCTACACGCGTTGAAGGAGAAAATCTCTCGACCTACAAATACCGGATGTATCCACAAGGCATTGCTACGGCGCTGGAGGAATTTGCCACGCTCGGAGTGCCCATTGACATCACCGAAGTGGGAATCGATAAGGGCGTCAACAAAAACGGCAATGACCAGGAGAGAATTGCCTATTTCACCAAACTCTTTCAAGCGGTCCAAAAGGCGATCGACCACGGAGTTGATGTCCGCTCGATGCACTTCTGGACGAAGAACCGAAGCTGGGAATGGAATAATACAGAAGTGGATTTTGCCTTTACGCCAGAAACCACAACCTGGCTCCAAGGTTGCCTAGCAGCCGCCCGCGCCCCCGCCCAAGCTGTGGTCTGATTTTAACTTTTCCCAGTTGGCGCGGGGGAATTTTTGGGGCCAGGTGTCGAATTTTTGTCGATATTCGATCACTTGGTCTTCTTCGACCCAATGGAGATGGTCGTCGTTTTGGATTCGGTCGGGAAAACGGATCCCTTCGAGATGGTCGATTTCGTGTTGGAAGATGCGCGCGGTGTAGCCTTCATATTTTTGGGTGATTTGTTGGCCAGTGCGGTCGTAGGCGTGGATGATGATTTCGTTAGGGCGAGGGACGATACCGAAGATTTTGCCGGTGGAAAAGCATCCTTCGCGCCAGGAAGCCATTTCCTCGGAGCGCCAGAGAATTTCTGGGTTGATATAGACTTGGATTTCTTGCGGATTGTCTTTAGGAACGGTGCGAATGGCGGCAGCCTCGAGATCGACTAAGATCACTCGCTTAAAGACACCGATTTGGGGTGCGGCAAGACCTACTAGGAATTTTTTGTTTTGCCCACGGTCTTCTCCGTAGGCTACGTCGTACATCCGCTCAATCAGGGCTTGCGTTTCGGCAGAGGAAATTTCTTCGAGCGGGATTTCGGCCGAGCGGGTGTTGAGACCGGGGTGGTTTGGAGGGAGGAAGGTCATGGCTATTATCAATCCTAAAATCATGGACGAGATTGTGCAAAAAGAGTAGATTTTTGGCTATGATTTTAATCCTTTGCCGCTTTTTGTTCTTTTTCCAGGACCCTGGTGAGACGAATGGGTTGATGCCGGTTGTGGAACGGATGAGAGAAATAGGCGCCGATGTAGAGATTGGACGGCCCGATGAAGTCGACTGCGAAGTGTTTATTTCGGGTGTAGCCACCGAGCTGCAGGGCGACTTGTACGATGTGTGCAGAAGACAAGGCATCAAGACGGTTGCTTTCTGGGACAATTTCCAGGAGGAAGGGCAGAGCCCTTATTTTGCTAGGGCCCATCGAATTGAGAAGAAGGCCGATTATCTATGGGTGCCCCAAAACGGCATGTTTGCAAAACGGGAGCATGTTTTTGTCAGCGGACATCCGAGTTTGGAAGTGTGGAAAAAACAAGCTGCGCAAGTGGATAAGGAAGCGGTTCGGAAACGATTGGGTTTGGGGCCAAAAGTGGCTGTTTGGATTGGCGGTTATGGCGCCGAGTATGAAAAGGCCTACGAAGCGTTCAAGAACTACAAACATGATTACGAAGTGATTTATCAGCCGCACCCAAAAACGGGAATCGCTCCACTGATCTCCACTGTGGAAGCGGTCGTTTTGGCCGATGTGGTTTTTTGCCACCAATCCACAGTTGCTTACCAAGCAGCATATCTTGGCAAACCGGTGTTTTCCTCTGGCATGGTGCCCTTAGACACACCCGAAGACAGCATCGAGCGCTGTGTCGAGTGGCTCAGTACACAAATGGAATGATTTTGTACGGCACTTTTTCGCAATACTGATCCCAATATTCGCCGTATTTTACTGAGCATCGCTTGTCGTGCCGGAAGGCTCTATCAAAGAGAAGCACGAAGAGAAACGTCAAGTAAAAATAAGGCATGAAATTGGTAAAGAGAGCGGGCAGACTCCAAAAGAATGTGCCTGCAAGCTCCGGAATATAGTGAAAGTGGCGCGCGATGCCCCACCAACCAGACGCGAGGAGGAGGCTTTTCTTTGTTTCACCAGTATCTGTTGTGTAGGTGGCCTCAATGAGATGCGGCCGCCGAAGCCACACCGTGCAGTTCCCATTTTTGGCGCGAACGACTTGCCGTTGTCTGTCGGCCAGATAATTGATGATGACGCAGGTTGCTCCGGCCATAAAAATCCCAGTGGCCAAGGTGTTGCCTAAATGGATAGGATGATGAACTAAGTATTGTGTCGGCGAAGTGTAAATGCAAGGGAGCCACGAAAGACAGCCCCAGCAAATGTAAAAGCCGGCGCGGTCATGCATGATGTCGAGCGAGCGCAAATATCCAGTTTCCCACAGAAAAAATTTTGTGATGTAGATGAGTTGGATTGCAACGGACACAATCATCGAATCGGAAAGACCGTAAAGCTGTTGCTGTTTTGCGGCGTAAGAAAGCAAAATCAGGCCCCAACTCATCATTCCAAAACGGCAATTGGTGAATTGTTTCACATCCCAGCCGAAAATCCGCGGATAGAGCTCTGTGCCCCAATAAAAATCGAAAATGGGGTGACCGGAGACACCATTGTCAGTGCTTGAGGGCTTGAAAATTCCCTTGAGGTAGAGAAACCCGCATAGACCTAAGCTGAACACGTTCAGGGCTCCTAAGAGAGCGCCCATGTTGTCGTAGATGATGCTCGGCGAAAACCAGTGGAATACAAAGCCGCCTAAGAAGAAGGCGGTGAGCGTGATCAGGTAGCAGGCGGTGCCATTGGCTTTATAGACAGGTACATTGCCCATCGGCGTGACGGGCCCTAGAAAGGGTTTCCCGGGCACCAGGCGCATCAAAAGGAGTTGGAAGGCCGCGAAAGAGGCGAGGATCTTCCAAGCCATTGCAGAGCCAAAAAAGACGGGGCGCCAGATTTCAAATAAAGTATTGAATAGGCCTTGCTGCGAGGCCAAATGGTAGAAATTGAGGAATGATCCATCGAGGGAGGTATTGATATACCAAAAAATAAAAACAGTGGGAGGGCAGAGGATAATAAAAAAAAGGGGGACGAAGAGGTGTTGGATCCAACTCGGGACCCTCATAGCAGAATCGGACATGAAATCTCCTTAAGACCCTTCAGGGCCACAGCCCAGAGATAATGCAGATTCAACTTATTTTCCACAAAAAAAAAGAGCTCCCGAGTGGGGAGCTCTTCAAGAAAAACGATTTTTTAACCGAGGATTGAGAGAGAACTATTACCTGTAATCGTCAACGAATCGAGGATTTTTACAGATCCTTGGGCGATGACGTTGCCAATGATTGTGGTTGGCTTCGTGATGACGACATTTTTCAGAATTGTGGCAGCTTTTGAAACGCCGGCAATTGCGCTAGCCGGAACTGCTGGAGCTGGTAAAGCAAGAGGAGTCGCAGCCATTGGAACGGTGGTTGTCGTCAATGCTGTGGATGTAACGATGGGGCTTGCAACAGAACCGGCAATCACAGAAGCTGGAATGACAGAAGTGACTGAAGGAGCTGCAATCATGCCGCTAAGTGCGGGTGGAGCTCCGATCATTTTAAGAGCAGTGGGAGCGGCTATGGCGGTTTTTGCAGCGGGTCCTGCGATCATCAAGTTTGCTGTGGGAGCGGCAATTGCAGCCGTACTTGCTGGAGCGCCGATTGCCAGAGGAGCTGTTGTGGCTGCTGCTATCGAGGTAAAGCTGGCTACATGGCCTGCAATCACGCTAGCGGGAATCGCCGAAGTTACCGAAGGAGCTGTCAACAATCCTGCAACCTTCATCGCTGGCAATGCGCTTGCAACCCCGAATGGGAGCGAGTTAATGGTTAACGCTACGCCAGGTGCTGCCGTCATTTCAGCGCCCAAAAGAGCAGCGGCAGAAGTTTTTGCAGCAGCAGCGCAAGTGGGAAGGAATAGGGGGCCTTGCATTGGAGCTAAAGTAGCGACAGCAGCTGGAGCAGCGAAGTAGCTAATGGCTCCTGCAGTACCTACGATGGCGGTAGCGGCAATGGCAGCTGTAGCAACTGGGTGGTTTTTGATAAAGGCTTTTACCTTATTGCGGAAACCAAGTTGATTTTGTTGCTTTGCTTTCAGTTCGTTCAAAACGTCTTGGAAGGTTCTTACCGGTGGATTTGCAACAGGTTGTTCAAGAGGCATTTCCACACTTGGGACTGGATCTGGTTGGGCTGTTTGTTCTGATACAACAGAAGGAGGAGAGGATTCTTGTTGAGCAGGAGCTGGTGTTTGCGGAACGGCTGGTTGTGGAGCTGGTGTAGAGATCAGAGCTTGTTGTTGAGCAGGCGTTGGTTGTGGGTCTGTGGTGAGGTCCGTAACCGTTTTTGTCCGCGCTTGGTCATGGGCTTTAAATCCTGCTGTGATCGCTGTGAGTCCCGTAACGGCTAAAGAAATGCTGGCTCCGATCAACATGGCGGCTGTGACTGCCCACCCGAAAGGATTCGATAAAAGAACTGCTAATGTAACAGCAGATGCAACGGCAAGCAATGTTGAGGAAATAGCAACTTTACCGGCTGTTGATGCTCGGAAGCGTTGGCAATAAGTTTGTTCTGCAGCGGTATTTCCCGTTGGCGTACTTGGTGGGACTGACATAAAGGCTCCTTACTATGTTTTATTTTTATTAATGTTAATGTAAATATATTACAGTAATTAACGATTTAATTATACTAAAACAATAATTATTAATGAGCTTGGGTATACCCCCTCCCGAATAGGAGAGGGTAGATAAAGTAAATTTTTTAGTTACTGGCGAGCGCTCAGATAGTAGGATGTTGCTGCCATGCCTACAAGAGCCAAAGTGACTCCTGCGCCGATTGCGGTTCTGAGATGGTCTTTTGGATTTTCCCAAGTTGCACTGGCCTTCGCTTCGACAGCTTGGAATAGAGCATGCGCCTTAGCCACTGCTGCATTAAATTTTTGTGTGGCCCAGTGTACTTGGTTGGGATTGCCTGCAGCTGCAATCACTTGAGGTTGTGCTTGTTCAGCAGGAGCTGGTTCGGGGTCTGCAGGATTAGCATCCGCATTGGCTGCTGGTTCAGCAGGGTCGGCGTCTGCTGCCGCGGGTTCAGCAGGATCGGCCGTTGTTCCCGTTGCTGCTGGTTCAGCAGGGTCGGCGTCTGCTACCGCGGGTTCAGCAGGATCGGCCGTTGTTCCCGTTGATGCTGGTTGGGCAGGAGCGCTCCCTTTGGCTGCGGCGGTTGTGGCCGCGGGACCTGTTGTTACTGATGTGACGTGGCGAGTGATTGGCTGTGAGTTATTTTCCTCTGTTGCGAGGAGTTTGAAAACGAAATACAAAAGAGCCATGACGGCCAATGCGGCTGCGGCGATGGTCCAACCCATTGGGTTGGTGAGGATTCCGCCATTGATGGCGGCGGCTGCGGCGACACCGGCTACAGAACCGGAGCCGAGCAGTTCCCATTTGTGGTTGCTCAAATTCGATGTGAAAGACTCACAGCAAGATGGTTTTGTGACGGGTGGCTGCGGTGTTGCGGGGCCTACAGATGTTGACATAGAGTGCTCCTTTTAGGATTAAAAGGAGAGCATGATAGTTTGTGTTTGTTATTTATTCAATGTTAAAAAATCTCCTTTAACATAGACCCAATGTGAATGAATTTTTTTAAAATAGCTTTTTTCAGCGAGTTTAAATGGCTTGCCATTTTGTTTTAGGTGAGCAATGAAATGAACCCAGTCCTCGCCGAAGGAGAGAATTTCGAGTCTTTCAAATTCGGTATTTTGGCAAAAGTCTTGGGTTTCTTTTGGATCGATGGGAGCTTGCTGTGTTTTTTGGATATAATCGACAAGGCCTAGGGCATAGGCCGAATAGCGAGATCGCATGAGAGCGAGCGCGCTGGGCGGTGACAACCCATCGTGGAGCGGCTTACAGCAATCTGTATAAGCGAGGCCGCTACCGCACGGACATGCTTTCATGATATTTTATGGCTCTTGGGTACAAGTCCCCAAAGTTTATGGAAAATGCCGCCGATCGTAAAGACGATGAGCGCAGGATAGGTAAACTCCAGGATCGGGCCGATGATTTTCATGATGCCTGAAAATTGGAGAGTCGAGATCCCAAAAGCGATGAGGAGCGTAATTGTCAATGAAACGCTAGTCGGAATCCTACTTTTAGAAATTTCATTCTTGAGGAAATCAGAAAAGAGCGAAGCGAGAACGATCGCTGTTGTCAGGCAGGCGAGGATAACGGCGACGCAGACAATCGGCGCGGCCATTGGTCCTAGAGCTTGCTGGGCGATAAATCCGAACATTTCTTGAGGAGGCACATTTCCTAATTGAGGAGCGTACATTGCTCCCAAAAGAACCAATACTGCGTAGATCGATGAGAGAAGAGCCGCGCCGATGAAAGCTGATTTCAAGAAGACCGGTAGAGACTCCTCTTTTTTCTGGCTCAGGTGTTTGATCACGAATACAGAAAAGAAGAAGGCGGCCAGAAGATCCATGGTCTGATACCCCTGGAAAATCCCGTTTTTAAAACTTTGCCAAGCACCGGTTGATTGGACGGCAGGCAGGTCGACCTTCATCACGCCGAAAATGGCGATGGCGACGAGCGAGGCAAGGAGAAGAGGGGTAAGAACAGAGCCAAGGAGGGGGACAATTCGGTTTTTACGGAGGGTCAGGAGGAAAATGAGGGCGCAAGAGCAAAGGCTAAAGGCCCATAGAGATGTTTCGGGAAGGAGGAGGCGAAAGGCGCCGTGCGCGACGGTGATGCAGCGGGCTAGGACGCCGAATGGGCCCATGAGTGATAAGGCAAGCAAGGGGAACCAAAATGTAGCGGGCTTTCCCAATCGGGCAAAGAAGGAATGCGAATCGCCATTGAAAAGAAACATCGCTAAAATGCCGAGGAATGGAACAAGGACTCCGGTAAGTAAAATGCCCAGAGTGGCAAAGACATAATGTCCTTCGCTCAATTGGCCAACGATTAATGGGAATACAAGATTTCCCGAGCCAAAGAACATCGAAAACATGGCCAGACCGGTTGATAAAATCAAAAATTTGTTTTTCATACGGAAGAAAGTGTAAGCCAAACTCCAAATATTCACAACTTGTAAAACTTTGCTTGTCAAAATTGGATTTGGGGAGTAAGATGACTCCCTTTTAAAAAAGAGGCTATTATGACACGCATCATCGCACTTCTCCTAGTCTGTATCTATGCTTTTTGCTCTTCTGATAAGGCCGAACGAGCTGAAAATCAATTGGAAGGATTTGATAAACTGGTCGAACAGGCAATGGAGGATTGTAATGTCCCGGGATTGGCCATCGGAATTGTCGTCGATGGGCATGTTGTCTATTCTAAAGGGTTTGGGTACCGCGATTTGGAACGAAAGCGCCGTGTTTCTACAGAAACGCTTTTTGCGATTGGCTCCTGTACAAAGGCATTTACCTCTTTTGCGATGGCATCGCTTGTAGAAGGAGGCGTTATAGAATGGGATCAGCCGGTCGTCGATATTTTACCTGGCTTTCGCTTATGGGATCAATATGCGACCCAAAATCTTACTTTCCGCGACCTGATGACTCACCGCACAGGATTGCCGCGTCATCCTTATCTGACGTACAATTCCAGTATGACAAAACAGGAACTCTTCAAAAGGATTCGATATTTGGAACCTGCTTGGGATATTCGACAGCGCTTCAATTACGGTGACTTAATGTACACGCTGACCGGAATGGCAATGGAACAGGCAACTGGAAACTCTTGGCAAGATTTGATCCGAGAAAAAATTCTGAAGCCACTGGATATGAACGAGACAAATTTTACAGTCGAAGCAATGCTCGAAGCCAGTGAATGTGCTGTGCCCTATCTCGAAAGAAATGGTGTTCTTAAGCCCATGCCTTATCGCAGCTTTAACTTGATCGAGCCCGCTGCGGCGATCAACTCAAACATTGACGATCTGATGCATTGGACAAAAATGCTTCTTGCAGGAGGAGCTTACGACGATCGATCGCTGATCTCACCGTCTGCATTGCAAGAGATGTTCGCAGCGCAAGTGATCGTTTCTGGATATTCAGAAAACAAAGATGCACTTTTGAATGCTTATGGACTTGGTTGGTGCATCCACTCTTACCGAGGGCACTATTTAGTCAGTCACGACGGTGGTCTCGATGGTTTTACCTCCGTTATAAGCCTATTTCCACAAGACGGGGTTGGTGTAGTTGTATTGGCGAATAAAAATCTGACCAATCTTCCCCGCTATCTTTCCTTAGAAGCAGTGGACCGGGTTTTAGAACTTCCCGCTCGCAATTGGGTCGAAGTAGCCAAAGAGCATTTGGAAAACAAAACGAGAACTTCTACCGAAAATCAAGAGCAAGAAGATCTGAATCGCAAAAAGGGTACGATGCCTTCGCATTCTCTGGAAGAATATGTCGGGGAATATGAGCACCCGGGATATGGAAAAATGCAAGTGGAAATCAAAGAAGGAAATCTTCTCGCGACTTACAACGGAATCTCGTCCCTTCTCGAACATTGGCATTATGATGTTTTTGCGATCAAACAAGATTTGCAAGACCTTCTGGTATCTCGCGAGGGAATGAAATTTTCTTTCCACAACAACCTCGATGGCAACATCGAAGAACTCCACGTACCTTTTGAATCGAATACCTCAGACATTGTCTTTAAGAAAAAGGTGCAGGGGCAATTTAACGATCTCGATTATTTCAGACAGTTCACAGGAATGTACGAGATTTATGGCATTTCGGTGGAAATCGCAATCCGCAACCGCGGTTTGGTTTCAATCATCCCCGGCCAGCCGCTCTATGAACTCATCCCTCTTTCCGAAAACGAATTCGTAGTGAAGTCGAATAGCAACTATTTGGTCCGATTTATCAAAGATGATGAGGGTCAGGTCAAAGAAGTGCTTCTTGTTTTACCGTATGGGGCTTATAGTGCGGATAAGGTGAAATGATTTATATTCTCGCGGCTCTGGCACCATTTGCCCAAAGTTCTAAGGAAATCAGCGCGGTTCTTAATGACCCGCGCCTCTATCAGCGCCTCGGCCCCGAGCGCATCGAGCAAATCCTTCACGTTGACAATGGTTATACCGTATCGACTCGCAGCCAAACGATTCAGGTTATTGTCAGATACTTGCCTGTGGAGCGCCCGGGCCCCGCCAAATTCGAACTAGATTTTCCCTAACCCTAATGTGGGGAAGATACCGATGATTCCGCTGGCTATAGCTTGGACGGCGATGGCGGCTAGGATAAGTCCGCCAATACGGTTGATGATGTTGATGCCGGAGTAGCCAAGAATCTTTTCTAAGTTGCTTGCAAAAAAGAGAAGAAATCCCATGAAGAGAGCTACCAAAACGCAAGAAGCGGAAATGGTCAGTTGGTTGATCATGCCGGGAAATTGATTGACACTTACAATGACTGCACTGATTGCTCCCGGTCCTGCGATGATCGGAATCGCAAGTGGCACAATCGCTCCCGATGCATCCCGTTTTTCTTTTTGCTCTTCAACAGTCCCTTTGATGGGACTTTCCTCAGCACTCAACATGGAAAAGGCCATCATGAGTAAGACCAATCCGCCTGCAATCTGGAAAGAAGGCAACTTGATTCCCAAAATCATCAAGAGCGGCGTTCCAATCCAGGTGACGACCAATAAGATGATACCCACTGCTATCGCCGAAACAATTCCTGTGTGTCGTTTTTCTGTCAGTGTTTGATGCCGCGTGATCCGCAATACAGCAGGAAGCGCCGAAAGAGGGTTAGAAATGACCAGAAGAGCGATGAAATGATTGACGAAATCTGAGAAGTCCATATGCTTGGATTATACTGGAATGAGGATTTTTATGGAAATTTGGTTAGATACTGCGAATCTTTCGTTGATAGAGCAGGCCAGCAAGATGGGGATCTTGCATGGAGTAACCACAAATCCTTCCATTGTTGCGAAGTCTAATTTAAGTCTCGAAGATCTTTTGCAAAAGATTTTCTCTCTTCAGAGCGGTCCAGTGACTGCGCAAGTTACCGCCCTCAATGCAGAGGAAATGATTCGGCAAGGAAAAAACCTCCACAAATTTTCTGACCAAATCATCATCAAAGTGCCCACAACAGCAGAAGGGCTCAAGGCGATGCGCGCACTTTCTCAGGCACAAATTCCCGTGATGGCAACAGCCATTTTCGACATCAATCAAGTCCTTCTTGCCGCTCACGCGAAAGCCAACTATATCGCCCCTTACTTTTCCCGCATTTGCGAGGATGACATGAACGGAGTAAATATCCTGAAAGGGATGCTGAGTCTCTTGAGTCGGTATTCTTTTTCATCCAAATTGATAGCCGCTTCGCTCCACACCGCAGAGCAAGTCCGAGAATGCTGTGAAATGGGTGTTCATGCAGTAACGTTGACTGATAAAGTTTTCTGCGAAATCATCGGAGACCATCCTCAGACAGTCAAGAGTGTCAACAAATTTGCCAAAGACTGGAAAGAGGCCAAAAAGAATAAAACCTTAGAGTTTTAGAACCTGTTCCCGCCCAGCTTTTTGAAAGGAGCTGGGATAGGAGAGGTGATTGTCAGCCGTTTTTTGGTGAATGGGTGGACGAGTTCGAGTTTCCAGGCGTGGAGGCACATTCGGCGGATCGGATTCTCGCTCGATCCATAGCGATCATCGCCAAGGACGGGATGGCCCGCCTTGCTGCAATGGACGCGGATCTGGTGTTTACGACCTGTTTCTAACTGGAGTTTCAGGTATGTATATTTGGGAGAACAATGCATGACCGTGAAGTGGGTAATCGCATCCTTTCCGGTCTCTGATTCGACCACATCGTAATTTTCCAATTCCATCAATCGACTGTGCCAACTGCCATTTTTGTCCTTCATTCGTCCCTCCACAATGGCAAAGTATTCTCGGGTCAGGTCATGCTTTTCAAAGAGGAGTTTAAGCGCCTGCTCAGAGTCTTTGCCTCGGGCGAATAAAAGGCATCCTGAAGTCTCTCGATCAATGCGGTGGACGGCAAAAATTTGATCGGATTGAAAGTGGTCTCGCAAGAGGCCCAAAACATGTCGTTTGGTCAGACCCTCATCCAAAGGCACGCTCAATAGACCTGTGGGTTTGTCAATGGCAATAAGGTACCGGTCTTCATGGAGGACCTTAAGCCCTGGGATGAGTTGCGGTCGGCAAGAGTTCTCGGCACGAAGCACCTGTCCTTCCAGTAGCTGTTGGTTGTCGTGAGAAAGAGGATTGCCATCGATGTGGAACCGGCCGGCCTTGATCCAATTTTGGAGAGTGCGGCGGGAGCTGTCTGGAAACAGTTTTCGGACGGCATCAAGGGCCTTTGATGATTGGGTAATGGTATATTGCATGCGAGCAGTATATATCACTTCGATCAATCTTGGGAAGGACGACTTCGTAAAATCTTTTTTTCACCTTGTTTGCGCTTTTCTCCGAGCATCTTTTCCTTGGCTTTTTTGGAGCGACGCCTCTTTTGCCGCCGGATCTTTTCGATGGCCATCTGCTTGGAGCTCTTTTCCTTGAAGAGGCGCTCTTCTAGCCGCTCGCAGAGCTCACGGCGGGCCAGATAGCGGTTCATTTCGCGCGAGCGGTTCCTCTGGCATTTTACCTCGATCCCAGAGGGCAAGTGCTTTAGGTAGACGCAAGAGCTCGTCTTATTGATCTTTTGGCCTCCACTGCCTGAGCCCAGGATGAATTTCTCTATGAGATCCTCTTCCCGGATTTCCAGTTTTGCCATGCGCTCTTGGAGTAAAGAATTTTTTTGAGATGACATCATTGTCCCCATTCTATAAAATAGCTAGTTATAAGGAAAGCACCTGCCTTCCTTAATTTTAGTAACTATGTATGCCCTAAGTCTTGGATCTTGTCTGCTCAGCACCCCAATCAGATTTTTTGCTGGAGAGTTCAAACCGTGAACGGGTTTTTCTTTATTGGAGAATTTAAATGAATCAACAAAGTCAACAGAATAAATTATACGTCGGCAACCTCAATTTCGAGGCATCTGAAGATCAAGTTCGCGAATTGTTTGGCAATTACGGCGAAGTTCAAGAAGTGAAAATCGTGATGGACCGCTTTACTGGCAGATCTCGCGGTTTCGCATTCGTCCGTTACGCAACTGCTGATGAAGCTGGCAAAGCGAAAGAAGCGCTCAATGGCCAACCTTTCCAAGGCAAATCTCTTGTGATCGATTTGGCTCGTACTGAGCAACGCGAACCTAGACATTCGGGACCAATGGGTGAACGCCGTGAGCGACCAGCTGGTGGTTTTGGTGGCGACCGTCCTCGTCGTGATTGGGGCGACAGAGGCGGAGACCGAGGTGATCGCGGCGAAAGACGCGAGTACCGCGGCGATCGCAGCGACCGTTTCCACGGCCGATAAGATCGGATTACGGCCCTCCTTCTTTAGGAGGAGGGCTTATCTATTACCATTAGCGTCAATCTAGCCGCTGAGACAAGTTGTTCTTTCTCGTAAATCTTAATTTCCCAGACTTGTGTTGTTTTCCCTAAGTGCAACGGCTTTGCAACAGCATCGATATGTCCCGTGCGCATCGGTCGAATATGGTTGATATTCAATTCCAGGCCCACACATATTTTTTT
>Ga0207118_1034_pt1 | contig 29235 bp, 28 predicted proteins | sample Alteio_BWMinHeat_42_FD_153507 | JGI IMG/M metagenome (GOLD analysis project Ga0207118, IMG submission 153507) | Enriched cells from forest soil in Barre Woods Harvard Forest LTER site, Petersham, Massachusetts, United States -... | ecosystem: Environmental > Terrestrial > Soil > Temperate forest >...
GGTCAAGTATCCTACTGCTAGGCCGGCTGGCGTTCCCACTATTGCAGATCCAATACCTATTGCTGCATTGTTTCGCCATGGGCGCTCCCAAAAGCGGCAATGTTCGGAATCAAATGCAGCATTATAACTATTACTTCTTGTATTGTTTTGATTGAATGATTTGGTTTTTAGAAGATCATCTTGGTGTTTTGGTGAGAAAGAGGGCTTGCGTCGTATTGCTTGGCGCATAGATCGATTATGGTGTTGTAAGCTGGTTCTCGCTAATTTGTTGCTGGCTCGCATCATTGCGTTTGCATGCTGCGCGTAGCCAATTATTATCAAGCAAAAGAGAGTTGCTATTGTTTTGTGTTTTGTGAAAGACATTTGCTTTCTCCTTGTTATGAGGTGATTGTTATGATTTTTCTGGGCGAAATACACTCTCTTTTGCTTGCGCGATTACTTTCAGACGTTCTTCGTTTGTATTAAAGAGCTCGTTTATGATTTCCCGTTTATATTTCTCATAACCGTATAGTCCGCCAGTTAAACCAGTTAGGGCAACAGCGCCACCTGCTAGACCAGCTAATCCAAAAGCAGGGCGGCTTGCGCGAAATCCACCAATCATTGCGGAAGTAGGTATTATGTAAGTAGCAGCGGTATTAAAATCAATAAGATCAAAGTATACGCCGCCAAGAGCTAACGCCCATCCATCAAGAGCGCCTTCTAGGCAGCCTAATGATATGTTACTGAATCTATGTTTTGTATTATTTGGTTTTGATTCAGGTAAAGAAGAATTATATCGGGTTGGCAGCATGGCATGATGATTGATAATTTGCTGTCGCAAGCTAATCTGCTTGCTCGCTCTTGCCAAATTTCTTGCCATCATTGCGTTTGCATGCTGCGCGTAGCCAATTATTATCAAGCAAAAGAGAGTTGCTGCTGATTTGTGTGTTGTGAAAGACATTTGCTTTCTCCTTGTTATGTGGTGACGATTAAATGATAAATAACCGTTAGCAAGGATGCCCGAAGTTATGATAAAATCAAGCATTAATAATAAAATTAAAATAGCAAGGGAGTTTTGAGATGAGAAATAATTTTTTGAAGTTACTGTTGGTGCTGGGAGTCGTAAGTGCGTTGCCAGTAGAATTAAGAAGTAGGGTGGGTGTGTATGATATGAATTGGGTGGAGTCAACGTTGCGTGCGATGACGCTGCAGGAAAAAATTGGGCAGTTGTTTATTGTTGCAGCAGTTTCTGATGAGGATCAAAAAAATATATATGATTTTATGCAACGGTCGCCGTATACCATGGATAAAGCGTATGTGAGTCGATTGATTACTGATTATCACGTTGGCGGGGTGATTTTTCTGGGCAATGGCAGTACGCCTGAAAAGCAGATTGAAGTAACGGGAGCGTTTCAGAAACTGAGTAAAACGCCGTTGATGATTGCGCTTGACGCAGAATGGGGGTTGAGCATGCGCTTGAAAGAGGTGATGGTTTTCCCGAGAAATAATGTTTTGGGTAATCTGCATGATTTTGAGTTGGTTTATTTGATGGGTAAAGAAGTGGGAAGAGAACTCGCGTTGATTGGGGTGCATATGAATTTAGCGCCGGTGATTGATGTAAACAATAATCCAGATAACCCAATTATTGGCACGCGCTCGTTTGGTGATGATCCGGATTTGGTTGCGCAAAATGGGATTGCGTATATGCGGGGGCTGACTGATGCAGGGATTTTGTCCTGCGCAAAACATTTTCCGGGGCATGGCGACACGAAAAGTGATTCGCATTTAATATTGCCGGTTATTTCGCATGATCGTGATCGTTTGAATCAGATTGAGTTGTACCCATTTGTGCAACTTATTAAAAATGGCGTGCCAGCGATTATGACGGCGCATCTTGCTGTTCCGGCGTTGGAGCTAGATGTACGAATTCCCACCAGTTTTTCTTATAATTGTGTCATAAATCTATTAAAAAATGAGCTGCAATTTTCCGGACTGGTTATCACCGATGGTCTTGGCATGGCTGGTGCGGTGATGCATTGTCCATTGGCAGAGCTTGAATTACGTGCATTGCTTGCGGGTAATGATATTTTGTTGTGTCCACTTGATGTACCCAATGCAGTGGAGCGCATAGAACAAGCTATTTATGATGGCGTTTTTTCTGAACAAGAACTTGATAAGCGAGTGTTTAAAATTTTGTGTGCAAAAGCGTGGGCTTTTAGTAATCACCCTGAATCGCTGAATCCGGTTTATGATTATGATCAGTTGCATACGCCGGAGGCATGTGCATTACAAAGTAGGCTTTGCCAATAATGAAATAAGGAGATGTTTGATGGTTAAGCAGGGTGTTTATCAACATTACAAAGGCCAGTATTACGAAATTATTGGTGTCGCAAAGCACTCAGAAACATTACAAGAATTAGTGGTGTATCGTGCATTGTATGGGGAATATGGGTTGTGGGTGCGGCCGGCAGAAATGTTTTGTGAGCAGGTTGAGGTAGATGGCAAGTCGGTGCCGAGATTTCGGTTTGTTGGCACAGAAATCGAGAATAAATAACGTGATATGCTAAAGTATGTTTACAATCAGCTCTATTTTTTTATGGGGTTAATGGTCATCTCAAAACCGATTGCATTTAACACTGTTACTAAAGAAGCAAAGCGAGGGTTGCCATTTTTTGAAAGCATACGATATAAATTTTGTTTATTTAATTGAGTTTGTTCGGCTAATTCGGGAATGTTTCCACCGCGGGCTTCTAATACATCTCGCAAGGCTAATAAAAAGACTCGCTCATCTTCATCGGCAAGTGCAGCTTTAAGATATGCAGCAGCTTCACGAGGGTCCTGGAGCTGTTCTAATAAAAGATCTTGAAAATTTCTATAATTTCTTTTTTTTCGTATCATTTTTTTTTCCTTTATAATCAAGCCAATATCGTTGAGCTTTGAGAATGTCACGTGTTTGGCTTTTTTTGTCGCCTCCAACTAATAAAACCACTATGGTATGTTCTTCTTTGCCGAAATAGATTCGATATCCAGGGCCATAATCAATGCGTAACTCCCAGATACTTGAAGCTTGTTTGAGGATTTTGCAATCACCAAAATTTCTCAAGCTGATTCGTTTAAGTCTGGTGGAAATTATGCTCCTTGTTGTTGGTTCTAGTTCTAAAAACCATTGAGTAAATGGTTCTTTGCCGGTGCTTGTCTGGTAAATAATGGTATTTATTAAGCTCATATTTTACATATTAACTTATAAGCTACTTGTTGACAATAGCATTTGCTAAGAAGTAAGCCATAAATAAAGTGACATATAAAAGCAGGTCCATATTTGTAGATGTAAGATAACATGCAAGGTATTTGGTACAAGGTTATCGCCACGGCTTGGTAAAAAATGATGAGTATGGCGATATTCGACGAATCCTGCTTTGTGTTCAGCAGAGCTGCCAAAAAAGTAGGGTATCCACCAGGAGATGATGGTGCCTAATGATAAAAAGCCGTAGATAAGAATAAGTTGGGTTAAAATCCAGGTGGGAAAATGTGGTTGATAGAGTAAGGTGAGTGATAATGGGGTTAGGATGAATAATCCAAAAATCGCAGAGTTAATGAGTCTCCCAGTTTTGGTACTATGTTTTTCTAATGCGCGAATATCGGTAAATGGGGGCAAGTGAATCCAGTCATGCAGTGTCATGAAAAAGAAAAGAATAATTTGAAGAATTATAAAAAGGAGCAGGATGGCGTTCATAATGGTCTATTGCCGTTAGGTTTTGTGCCGCGGATTGGTTCTCTAAAAAATAATGTCACCGAGAAAGTTCCGCCAATTTCTTCATATTTAGGCGGAGGATTGCCTGCTTGTTTGCAATCATTAATCATATCTATGGTTCCACGTCCCCATTTTTCAATTTTGCCACACAAATAAAATAGATGAGCTATGAGTGGATTACGAGGGTTTGATGAATGTTCTTTGGATAATTGGCTGAGTAAGACGCCTTTTGGCAATGCACCGATGTTAGAAATGTTGACACGATCATCATAGATAGCAATAGATATTGATCCTCCGCTGTTACTATAGTCACGATGGATTAATGCATTGGTGACGGCTTCGCGTAAAACATTATAGGGGATTGCGGGAGTTTCGACACGGATTGGATTGCCGGGTTCTATGCGAGCGGCGACCGGTAATGAAAATATTAAAAAATCCATTGCTTTATCATAAAGATCGAAAGCATTTCCTGAGGCCATTTTAGTATCAATAAACTCTGTTTTATCAATGCCTCTAAAGCGTGCTAGTTGGATATATGATTGCATAAATTGTTTGTTTTCATTTTTGCAAAATAAAATTACGGCAGCGTTGGTAACTTTTCCATCAACGATCAATTTTAATTTATTGAGTATGTTGGGGATAGTTTCTAATTTTGCTGACTCTGGCATTCTTTTTTCAAAAATTGCCATTCGGATAACTTCTTTAATTCTACGCTTATCGAGATTAGTTATTTTACATGTGGAGCTGGTAAGATTTTCCCACAGCGTTGGATTATTTTGGTTATGCAAATATATATATTCTTCTTTGGTCATTCGCATGGTTGTTGATTGATTGCGTGTATATGGTCTACCATCGTAGGTGTAAGGAGCTTTTTCTCCAGCATCTATCGACATAACAATTATTTGGCGATCTTCTTCGATAGGTACATAATGAACATCAATTTTTGTATGTGGATCTATTTTGTTTAGCTCAATGGCGATTTCTTTGCGGGTTTTGTCGGTAACCGCTTGTCCTATAATTGTTCCATCATCTTTGACGCCAAAAATAATAGTGCCACCAAAATTATTATTTAAAAAAGCACAAACTGTTTGCATGCCGGAAGTGAGACTACCGGTAGATGTTTTAAATTCTAATCTTTCGGATTCACCTTTTTTGATAAGTAACTTTAATTGTGAGAGTTTCATGAAAAACACCTAAATATACTTTTTTAAATTGTGTTATAATTGCAAAGTTTAGTCATTATGTATTACTAACGCAAGCGATGAGGAATAGTGAAACTATATTTTTATTGAGAATGAAACTTGAAACAAGCGATGGATAAACTATGACAAAAAAAGCTTTGATTATTTTTAGCTTACTTTTAATTGGTGCATATTTTATGCACTTAGTTCAGAATTTATGGTTCGATAAGAATATTAGAGTCATTCATACCTATCAAGAAATTGCTGAACCCATGAAAAAGTGGGATAAATCTACTCTTATTTTTTTTGATATTGATGACACTCTCATTCATGGGCCATACTTATTCCCCCAAAATTTTTTTGAGCGATTATTATTTCGCGTAAGATTATTATGGCGTTATCCATGGCTTGCAAAGCCGGCTCGTTGGGAAGAATATTATAGCTTAATGTGGGCACAAGCAAAACGTAATTTGATAGAACCAGAAATTGCTTATGAAATACAAACATTACAAAATCATGGATGTATGATTTTAGGATTGACATCTATGGAGACTGGAAAATATGGAATTATTGATAATATGCCTGAATGGCGTGTAAATATGTTAACAGAGCTCGGGATTATTTTTAGTAATATATTTGAACATGTCGAATTTACTGCATGTAAAGCATATCGATCTCACTATCCGGAATTATACAAAGGCATTCTCTGTTGCAACCAACAACCAAAGGCAAAGGTGCTTGCAGCGTTTCTTAATTATTTTCAGTTAAATCCAAAAAAGATTGTATTTTTTGATGATCAGATCGATGAAATTAAAGAAGTTTCTGTTTTTTGTAAAAAACAAAAAATCCCATTTGAGGGATATCAATATTTAGGTGCTGAAGAATTAAATAATAATTGGAGTATGCAAAAAGCATTGAGTCAGTTGGATATGTTAGTGCAATATGGTCGGTGGTAGTTCAATTAGATACGAAAGTGTAATTTTACTTTCTTGTTTTTCGTATCATTTTTTTCCCCTTATAATCAAGACAATATCGTTGAGCTTTGAGAATACCTATAGTTTAATTATAAAAATTTCTTTGCATAAGAAGTTATGTTAAGAGTTGAGCCATAAATAAAGTGATATGTAAAAGCAGGTCCATATTTGCAGATGTAAGATGACATGCAAGGTATTTGGTACAAGATTATCGCTACGTTTTGGTAAAAAATGATGAGTATGGCGATATTCGACGAATCCTGCTTTGTGTTCAGCAGAGCTGCCAAAAATGTAGGGTATCCACCAGGAAAAGATGGTTCCTAAAGATAATAAGCCATAAACAAGAATAATATGTATTAAAATCCATGTTGGGAAATTTGGTTGATAGATTAATGTTAAAGATAATGGCGTTAGGATAAATAATCCAAAAACAGCAGAGTTAATCAGACGACCCTTTGTTGTACTATGTTTTTCTAATGCGCGTATATTGGTAAAGGGGGGCAGGTGAATCCAGTCATGTAGAGTCATAAAAAAGAAAAGAATAATTTGAAGGATGATAAAAATAAGAATGATGTTATTCATTTATTGTTTTTGATATGTTTTGTTGTAACCATTTGAATTCTAGCTGTTTATTTTTAAAATCAAAGTTAACGCCAATTAAAATAATTGTTTTATTGGTATTCAGATATTTTTCGTAATATTTTTTTTGCAGAATTTGATCGAGAGCTTTTTGTGCAGAGCTATCATATTTGAACTCGAAAATAGTTATAGTATCGGGCGTTTCTAAAACAAGATCAGCTTTGCCACGACTTGAAGCCTCTTCGGATCGTGGTCTCATGCCAAGCAAATCAAAGGTAAGATGAAAAAGTGAGTGATAATAGGCTTCGCGAGCGATATGTTTATCGTAGGGGATTCCTGCAAATAGTGTTCTGATTGCGTGAAAAAAATTTTCGAAATTTTGTAAATTAATAGCGTTTCTCATGAGCATTAATTTCATATCGATGTCGCCATGATTAGTGTACGCGAATGCTTGCAGGAGATAATTTTTAAAAGATTCCCGCACTTCCTGATTTGGGTAATCTAAGGTAAAAATGCCAGTGTTGGAATTATAATCATTAATGGTAAGATAGCCAGTTTGTACCAGTAGAGCGATGATAGAAATATCTTTAATATCAAAGGCGTTGAAGCTGCTTATTGGCGTTTGGATGATATCAGGAATTTCAAGTGCTTCGCCTTTTAATCTTAATAGCGGAATCAAAAATCCGGGGGTTCCCGTATCAAACCAATAATTAGAAAATTCTTTCTTATGTAAAGATGCAATGACAGAAAGTGGGCTATACATTGGTTGTTTGGTCATATCTTTTGAAAATCGATAGCCATCATACCAATGTTTCATTTTATCAAGCGTTTCATCTTTTGTTCGATTGATATTTTTGGCAAGATTATCTATAAGTGGTGAAAAATTGGTAATAAGTTCTTCTTGTGTGTACCCAAAAAGTTCTGCTGCTATTGGATCAAATGTAAGTTCTTGGATATTATTAAGCCCAGAAAAGAGAGATGTTTTCGTAAATTTGCTGACGCCAGTAATAAAAATCGCTCGCCAATTTGCTTCTAATGCTTTTACGGTCGTATAAAAATTATTAAGTACCGTTCTATTTTCTTCAGCAATTGGTAGTTTGGTAATGTGATCAACCAGTGGTTTGTCATATTCATCAATAAGTAAAACTATTTTGCCATTTGCTTGCAATGTTTGGACAAGATCTTGTAACATGTCTCCCGGTGCTACACCTTTTAACTTTTTTATGGCATGATCGGTTGCAATTTTTTGTAAGGCAAAACAAATGCTTTGCTTAAATTCTTGCGCATTACTGTGAGCAATTTTACTAAAATCTAAATGAATGACTGGATGTTTTGGCCAGGGGTAATTAGTTTGTCTGCCAATCCAGTATTGATCAAATAACTCTTTATCTCCTGAAAAAATTGATTTAAGTGTGGAGAGAAAAAGTGATTTTCCAAAGCGACGAGGACGAGATATAAAGTAGAACTGTTGCGCTCCGGGGGCTGTTATTAATTCATATATAATTTTGGTTTTATCAATATATATGCAATCGTGTTTAATGAGATCTTCAAAAATAGCACGATTAAGTCCAAGATATTGGGGCTTATGATTCATAATAGAATATCCTCAAACTTGTTACTCAACTTTATGTTAAATATCTCGTATAATAAGACAATATCTTTTATATATCAATCTTTTTAGGCGTTTTATTATATGTCTCAGCACTTTACTCATTTACATTTACATACCGATTATTCTTTGTTGGATGGGGCGATTACCATTGATAAATTGGTGCAGTTTGGCAAAGAGCAAAAATTAAAAGCCCTTGCTATTACCGATCATGGTAATATTTTCGGCGGGGTAAAGTTTTTCCAAAAATGTAAAAAAGCGGGCATAAAGCCGATTTTGGGGATAGAGGCCTATCTCACTGAAGATGTAAATATAAAATCGGTTGATAATAAATATTATCACTTAATTTTGCTTGTCGAAAATGATATTGGATATAAAAATCTGTGTAAATTAATTTCGTTCTCGTTTCAAAAGGGTTTTTATTTCAAGCCTCGTATTGATTATGAAATTTTAAAAAAGCATGCTGCAGGGTTGATTGCAACGTCGGCCTGCTTAGGGGGGCATATTCCTAAGTTGCTTATGAACGGCCAGGAAGAAGAGGCAGAGAGACGCACTGATTGGTTCATAGAGACTTTTGGCAGAGAGAGATTTTATCTTGAGGTGCAGCCGGAGGATCAAAAAGAACAGGCGGTCTTAAATCAAAAATTATATGAATGGAGCAAAAAAAAGAATATTTCTTTGGTTGCAGCAGGGGATTGCCATTATCCAACGATTCATGATCATGAAGCGCATGAGGTGATGCTCTCTATTCAAACGCATGGCAAAATGGATGAAGCAAATCGGTATTCGTTTGGCGATTGCCGGGTCTATATGCGTACGCAAGATGAGATGCTTGAACTCTTTAAAGATCATCCAGAAGCGGTCTGGAATTCAGGTAAAATCGCGGATATGTGCAATTTTGAGTTCCAAACAGACAAACTATTTTTTCCCAAGTTTGATATACCAGCTGGTCATACGCAAGAGACTTTTTTTAGACATTTGTGTCAGTTGGGTTTGCAGAAATTAAAAGATGAAGAACGGATTATTTTCGAACGGGAGACTGAGTATAATGAGCGTTTAGAAATTGAGATTAATTTAATTATTAACATGGGATTTGTTGGTTATTTTCTTGTCGTGAGTGACTTTATTCAGTGGGGGCGTGCGCAGGGGATTCCGGTAGGCCCTGGGCGTGGTTCGGCGGCAGGCTCTTTGGTCGCATGGGCACTTGAAATTACCAATATTGATCCACTCAAGTACAATCTGCTTTTTGAGCGTTTTTTAAATCCTGAGCGGGTGAGCATGCCCGATATTGATATCGATTTTTGTATTGAGGGGCGAGAAACGATTATCAATTATGTGCGGGATCGGTATGGGCACGATAAAGTCTGCCAAATTATTACGTTTGGTACCATGATGGCAAAGGGGGTCATAAAAGATGTTGCTCGTGCGCTGGGCTTTTCGTTTGAAGATTCCAATGCAATTACCAGCTTAATTCCCGATCAGCTTAAAATTACGCTGACTGAATCGCTTGAGCAGGAGCCACGACTGAAGGAGATGGTTGAAAATAATCCAAAAGCAAAAAAACTGTTCGATATTTCGTTACGTTTAGAAGGGTTGACGCGTCATGCTTCTAAGCATGCTGCTGGCATTGTGATCTCTCCCGAGCCGATTGACGATGTGTTACCCGTCTATGTGCCGGCAAAAAGTGATGAGTTGGTGACCCAATATGCAATGACCGAGCTTGAAAGTTTGGGATTTTTAAAAATAGATTTTTTGGGTCTTAAAAATTTAACGCTTATTGATTATGTTGTTAAATTAATTAAAAAAAATCATGATATTGCTATTAATATCGACAAGTTGCCATTGGATGATCCAAAAACTTTTGCTTTGATCTGTCAGGGCAAAACATCAGGGGTGTTCCAGTTAGAATCAGATGGATTAAAAGAGGTGCTGCGCAAGCTGCAACCGGAAAAATTTGAAGATATTATTGCGGTGAATGCACTCTATCGCCCCGGACCGCTTGGATCAGGAATGGTTGATGATTTTATTGAGCGCAAGCATGGGCGACAAAAAATCAGTTATTTGTTTGCAGAGCTTGCTCCGATACTGGAAGAAACCTATGGGGTTATTGTCTATCAAGAGCAGGTGATGAAGATTGCCTCCACCATTGCAGGGTATTCATTGGGCGAATCTGATATTTTGCGTCGGGCGATGGGTAAGAAAAAAGCAGAGGTAATGGCAGAACAAAAAGAGCTTTTTTTACAACGCGCCAAAGAGAGAAGCTTTGATGCAAAAAAAGCAGGAGAGCTATTTGATTTGATGGCATATTTTGCTGGTTATGGTTTTAATAAGTCCCATTCTGCTGCCTATGCATTGATCGCGTATCAGACTGCCTATTTGAAAGCCAATTTTTTGCCTGAATTTATGGCATGTTTGATTTCGCTCGAAGCACAGAATGCAGAAAAAATGGCATTTTATTTGCAGGAAGCAAAAGATATGGGTTTAACTATTTTGCCCCCTAATATTAATAGTTCTAAAATCGATTTTAGTGTCTCTGATGGCGTATTACTGTTTGGTCTTAATGGAATAAAAAATGTTGGTTTGATTGCGTTAGAAAATATCATGCTGATGCGGGCCAAAGCGCCATTTAAAGATATGCTCGATTTGTGCAAGCGTATTGATCTGCGTGCTTCCAATAAACGGGTGCTTGAGCATCTGATATGGGCAGGGGCGTTTGACGGATTTGCGGGTAATCGGGCACAAAAAACGGCAGAATTGAGTCGCATCATGGATCTTGCGATCGAAAGAAAGCAGGCAGAGCAGACCGGTCAGATGGACCTTTTTGGATCAAGCAACAAACAAACGAGTGACGACCAGTATGCATTTGCCCCGCTTGCCGAATGGGGAGATAAAGAGAAGCTAGAAAAAGAAAAAGAGGTGATCGGTTTTTATTTGAGTGCCCACCCGCTTGAGACCTACAACAAGCAACTGCAGTTACTGAATATCCCCTCATTTGCACAATCACTTGAGCGTTCAAAAGCAATGGTTGGTACGGATGAGTTAGTAACAATTGGCTGTGGCATTGTCAAAAGTTTTCGACGGATTGTGACTAAAAAGGGTGATCCGATGGCCTTTGTGCAGTTGGAGGATCTGAGCTCAACGGCAGAAATCATTTTATTTCCCCGCACCTTTAAAAAAATTGAACAATGGCTTGATGCATATCATGTTTTTATTATCAAAGGATCGGTCGATTTAGCGTCAGATCAAAAGTGTAAAATCAAAGCGGATGAGTTTGTGCCAATCGAGCTTTTTTTTCAAGAATGGAGTGCTATTAACAAAGCTTCTTTTGCTTTGCCCCATGATAGTAATGAAGAACAGATTAAAAAATTGAAAGAGAGTTTAGTGCGGGGCAAAATACCCCTTGAGTTGACGTTTCATGAAAATGGGAAGTATATAAAAATAGGTACGCGGGAACGCATAGGGCTCGATCTTGCTCTCATACAGATGTTAGAAAAAGATCAGATACAGATTAAACTTGAAATTTAATGTTGATCGAGATATTCAGTTGCATGCAGATAATAATCGTCGTTCAGCTCCTGAATTGACGCTAAAAATTGTTGTAAAGCAAAATTATGGTTTTTATTTGTATCATTGTTTGTGGTGAGCCATAAACCATCAATTGTTTTTTTAATTTGTTGTATCACCTGCTCAAACGGTAGAGAATTTGTTTTTACCAGTGCATACACTAACTGTTGTCGAATTATGACGAGCTCGTTAGCAGCAACTGTCGCTTCATAGCGATCCAGTATATCGATAGCAGCCGGTTCATCACGTTCGCCTAGCGACAGTGTGACAAATTTATTAAGATAAACTGTCGCTTTATATTTTATTGATAACGATGTGTAGGTATCAATTAATAGTTCGATATAAAAGCGATCTTTGGGATACAGAAAATGCATGTTTTCACCAATTGCTGCCATTTCTAATAATCGTTTATCTTTTTTATATAAACTGATCGCACGATTATAACGCTCTTTTGCACTATTTTTATCATCAAAGGCAGATAAAATATCGCCTTCGAGCTGACTGGCAAATGCTTTGTCGCTTAGAGAATGTGATAGTAAGCGGTAGACACCGAGTGCGCGTTCTTTTTCACCACGTGAGACACATTCGGCTAATTTAAACCAGGCAACATTATATTTATCTGCAGGAATATTCATTGACCAACCCCTTTTTATCATAACTTTTTCATTACAAAACTCCTGTTATTTTAGTCATAAAATAGGATAAAAAGCAAGGGGAATTAAAGGAGCCAGCCCGTCGTCGCTCTTCGAGCTATGCCAGGTTTCAGCGAAGCCGTAGGTTAACTTCGTAGTATGAGCTCATGTAGGCGAAAATTGGCGTAGCCAGACGAAGCCGTAGGCGAAGACTGGTGCCGGGAGTCGGAATCGAACCAACGACACGAAGCTCTTCAGGCTTCTGCTCTACCACTGAGCTACCCCGGCGTATTGATCAAGAAATTTAAAAAGTGAGATGTGCGGTTCAGATATTTTGCAATATTTATGAATGCATAGTAAGTATCGTATATTTTTGGCTATTTTTGTCAATTAAATTTATATATTTATATTGTGATAGATAATTGCCAAGCGGGGACTGGTTTGCTACGCTGTATCCTATTATTTAAGATAGATAACGCTTTGGATATTCTTTGGGCATGCTTGTTATGAAAAAATTAGAAGAAAAAATTAGTAAATTAAAACAGGAGTTTGAGACAGCTCTTGAGAGCGCGCACTCCACTGAGCAGCTTGAGCAGGTTCGTATCGCTTTTTTAGGGCGCTCAGGGCAAATTACCGAGCTCGTGGGTACTATTAAAGAGCTGTCAGCTGAAGACAAGCGCATTGCGGGTCCATTACTGAATGAGCTTAAAAAAGAGTCGCAAGAGAATTTTGATCAAATTTTGCAACTATGTGAGCTGCGAGAAGCACAGGCTGCTGAGAATAAAAAACAGTGGTTTGACGTGACCATGAGCAAGCCGATTCACGTGAGGGGCACGAAGCATATCTATTCGCAGGTGATTGAACAGCTGGAAGATATTTTTATATCAATGGGGTATGATATCGCTGATGGTCCTGAAGTTGAAAAAGATTATTATAATTTTAAAGCCTTAAATATTCCCGATGACCATCCAGCACGGGATATGCATGATACGTTCTGGCTGGACATTCCTGGCATGTTATTGCGAACCCATACTTCTACAATTCAAGTGCATGCGATGGAGTCGCGTACATTACCATTAGCACTGTTTGCGACTGGCCGCTGTTATCGGAATGAGGCGCTCGATGCTTCGCATGAGTTTAACTTTACACAAGCAGAATGCCTGTTTATTGATAAAGATATATCAATAGCCAATCTTCTGGCGACTGCTAAAACATTTTTACAAACATTATTTGAAAAAAAAGATCTAAATATTCGGGTTCGCCCCGGCTATTTTCCGTTTGTTGAGCCGGGGCTTGAAATCGATATGGAATGTCCATTTTGCTTGCATGGCTGTTCGACCTGTAAAAAGACGCGCTGGATTGAGTTACTTGGTGCTGGACTGGTGCACCCCAATGTTTTAAGAAGCAGTAAAATTGATCCGGATTATTATTCTGGATTTGCTTTTGGCATGGGAATCGAGCGTCTTGCGATGATTAGACATGGGATTACCGATATTAGACATTTTCATGCGAGTAAACTAAATTTTCTTAATCAATTTTGAATAATACAATAAAAAAGGGACCTATGGAGATCACAAAAGCGATAATCCCCGCGGCAGGTTTGGGCACGCGATTTTTACCATTAACCAAAGCGGTGCCAAAAGAGATGGTGCCATTGCTCAATAAGCCAGCAATTCATTACATTGTCGAAGAAGGGATTAAATCTGACATACACCAATTTTTGATAATAACTGACAAAAATAAACAGGCTATCTCAAATTATTTTGATAGCGCGCCTGATTTGGAGCTGTTGTTAAAAGAGCGGGGCAAAGAGCATCTGTTGGCAGATGTTGCTAAATTGATGCGTGCCGCTCATTTTACTTACATCAGACAGCCAGAGCCGTTAGGGCTTGGGCATGCGCTTTTGATGGCGCGACACAGCATTGGCAAAGAATATTTTGGAGTTTTTTTACCAGATGATATTCTGGTTGGCCCCGATCCAGCTTTGGCACAATTGATTCGCATTGCGCGACAAGAAAAAGCGAGTGTTGTTGCGGTTCAAGAGGTTGCTAACGAAGTGGTATCATCTTATGGGGTAATTAAAGTTAAAAAACAGATTACGCCAAATTTATTTCAAGTCGACAGCCTCGTTGAAAAACCAAAAGTTCAAGATGCTCCCTCAAATTTGGCAATTATTGGTCGTTACGTTCTTTCGCATAAAATATTTAAAGCAATTGATGAGGTTACGGAATATGCGCTTGGTGAGCTGCAGTTGACCGATGGGATCAGTCAAATGATCAAAAATAATGAAAAGGTGTTTGCGTATAAAGTGAATGGCATGCGGTATGATGTTGGTAATCCGATTGGTTGGGTTAAAGCGGTGATTGGTTTTGCGTTGCAAAATCCGCAGTATGCGCCACATATCAAAGATTTTATTGCCGGATTAAATACGACCGACTCATTTTTATATAATAAAAATAAAAATATTACGCACAGTTTATAGATTTGCATATCTCTTTCCGTCGCACAAATATCCCTCATTTATCTATTTTTATTGTCTTTTTGAAACTATATAAAATATAATTATAGTTATATAAGTTCTGTTTTATATTTTTGGTAATTATATTTTGGGAGGGAGTTATGCAGATCAAGAGTAACAAAACGATATTTTGTCTCTTTTTATTTTTTATAATTGGTATTTTATACAGTTCTCCCGATTGTTTAGACAACAGTCATCACATGGAAGAAAAGTATGATTCCGGGGGCTATTACTCTGTAGCAAAAAGTAAGCATGGTCCATGCTATTGTCCCTGCGAGAAGCAGTATAAATTATCGCCGGATCGGGGCAAATGTTGGAACTGTGGTCATTATCGCGTGCCGCGCCCGTTGGTTTTAAATCCTGCCCCAGCGCAAGTTCTCGATGCAAAAATTATTAATGTCAAAAAACTTAAAGCGAGAGCTAAAAAACAGGGTTATGTCGTTTCGCAAAGATAATTGCGCCACAGTTTGTTGAAGAATTGTAATGCATATTGATCAAGCTGTATCAAAATTATTTTGATAAATTCAAAAAACTATATTACCCCGCTCGCTTTGTATATTTTAACCCGTTCGCCCCGAGTGTTTTTTGATCAAAGATCAAAAAATGTATCGAGGGGTGCAACAATAGAAAGTTTGATGCATGTTATTTTTGCTCCGACCCCTCGATACATTTTTCAGAAACTGAAAAACACTCGGGGCGAACGGAACACTCGGGGCGAACGGATTGTAGATTTGCAATAATCATGCCATTTCTGCTTCAATTTCTTCAATTGTGGGTAAACTGACTTTTAATTCTTTTGGAAGTGAGGGCGCAAGGGCAAAGAATAATCCCAATGCTTGGCTGGTCATCTTTGCTTTTTAGTTGATTGTCGACAGCAGAAATATAGGCACTCATTTGTCCTGCGTCGTGGCTATCAGATTTGCTACTTTTTAGTTTTATAATTATGTAATAACGTAATTTTACGTGATAAAAGAGAAGATCGATGTACAGGTATTTTTGTCCCGTTTTTATGGGGTACTTTTGTCCAACAAAAGCAAATCCGTGATTGAGTTGAATGAGTAAGTTGCGAATATGGCTGACAAGCTCATTTTTTAAAATCTTGGTCATATTAAATCTCATGGAATTACGCAGCAGCTGCTGCAAAATTATAAGTGCAAGAAATGTAGTCTATTTTTTGTTGTTCTTGTACCTCATTAAAAATGGAATAACTGCGTCGTAATTGAGCGAAATGGAGCTAATGCCGGCATCGATTAAAAATTGGGCGAGTTCAGGATAATCTGATGGGGCTTGGCCGCAGATGCCGATAAATCGATCAGCCTTGCGGGCGCCGGTTATTGCCATACTCATCATTTTTTTTACTGCCGGATCGCGTTCGTCAAAGAGAGGGGCGAGTAGATCTGAATCACGATCGACTCCAAGGGTGAGTTGTGTTAAATCGTTGGATCCGATTGAAAAGCCGTCAAAATGGGCGCTAAATTCTTCGATGAGTAATACGTTTGAGGGGATTTCGACCATCATGACGAGCTGGAGATCGCTATTTCTGGCGAGTCCGTGGGAAGAGAGAATTGCGATGACTTTTTCAGCTTCGTTAACCGTGCGTACAAAAGGGATCATAATGGCGATGTTGGAAAGTCCCATGATGTTGCGTGCTTTTACGAGCGCAGCGCATTCAAGGGCAAATGCGTCTTGGTAGCGGGGATTGTAGTAACGAGATGCACCGCGAAATCCAAGCATAGGATTATCTTCTGCTTGTTCAAAAAATTCGCCCCCGATGAGATTGTGATACTCGTTGGTTTTAAAGTCAGATAAGCGCACGATTACTTTGTGGGGATAAAATGCGGCGGCGATCATGCCTATCCCTTGGGATAATGTGTCGATAAAAAACTGTTTTTTATCGGTGTAGCCAGCAGTGAGTTGTGTGATTTTATCGAGAATTTTGTTGTCGGTAATGCGTTCGGGGTGAATTAACGCCATAGGGTGAATTTGAATTGCGTTGGCGATAATAAACTCTATGCGGGCAAGTCCGACGCCAGAAACGGGAAACTGGCTTATTTTAAATGCGCTGTTTGGATCGGCGATATTAACTAAGATAGGAATTGGAGCTGATGGCATATCGTCCATCGCGATTGTCTGTTTTTCAAATGGTAAAATGCCATCATAGACAGAGCCAACTGATCCGGAGGAGCAGTCAAGGGTGACTGACTGGCCTGTTTTTAAAATCTGTGTTGCATTGCTTGCGCCAATAATGGCAGGAATGCCGAGCTCTCGGCTGACAATTGCGGCGTGACAGGTTCGGCCACCCCTCTCAGTAATAATGCCAGAGGCACGTTTCATGGCTGGAACCCAATCAGGATCGGTCATGGTTGTAACGATAATATCCCCCTGTTGCACTTGATTAATATCAGTGACGTTTGCTATAACGCGTACGGTACCAGAAGCTATCTGTTGACCAATGCTTTGGCCGGTCACTAAAATTTTTTTTGTGTTATTACCAGTGAGATGAAATTCTGTTGTCGCATGGGCTCGATTCGGTAATGCATGTATTGTTTCGGGCCGCGCTTGGACGATATATAATTTGCCATCAAGCCCATCTTTTGCCCATTCGACATCCATGGGTGACCAGGAGTCCTTGATTTTCGAATAATAGTTTTCGATGGTAACTACTTGTTTTGAAAGTTCAATAATCTCTTTATCTGTTAAGCACAATTGCTGAGACTCTTGGGCAGATGTTGGTACTTTTGTTACTGATTTTTTTGTTTCGTCATACATCATTTTGATATTTTTATCACCACGCTGTTTTTTGATGATGGGGGCAAAGCCTTGCGCAAGCGTTGGCTTGTGGACACAAAATTCATCGGGGGTCACGAGCCCCTGTACCACCATCTCGCCGAGTCCCCATGAGCCATTGATCATCACAACATCTTTAAAGCCAGTCTCGGTGTCGAGTGAAAAAGCAACCCCCGCGCTTGCCAAATCGGATCGGATCATCTTTTGAATGCCGACCGATAAAGCAACTTTAAAATGATCAAATCCGTTTTGCACGCGATAGACAATGGCGCGATCGGTAAAGAGTGAGGCGAGGCATTTTTTATAACAGGTGATCAGTTGTTGTTCGCCCCGAACTTGTAAAAAAGTTTCTTGTTGGCCGGCAAATGAAGCAGTTGGTAAATCTTCTGCTGTTGCCGAAGAGCGCACTGCGACATCACATGCTTGTTGATTATATTCTGTGCTCAATGTTTTATAAGCAGTGACAATCTCTTGGGTTAAATCATCGGGCATTGTTCCATTTTCGATTAATTGGCGAATGCGACTGCCAACTGCTTCCAAATTTGATAAATCTTGCAGATTGGTTAAATTGCGCAGCTCTTTTTGTAGGGATTCTTTATAATGATTATATTCAATAAAATACCAATATGCCTGTGCCGTAATGGCAAAGCCATCAGGAATCTGTATGCCGCAGTTGGATAAATTGACAATCATCTCTCCCAAAGATGCGTTTTTTCCGCCTACTTGCGGGATATCGGTAAGTCGAATAGTTTTAAATGGTTTTATATAGTCCATGCTCTTTCTTACGCTCCTTTATTGGGTATATAATCGGGTAAATAATTTTTAACGAGTAAGTTCGTTTGCAAACATACAATAAAGATTTATACTTAACAAAATTAAATAGTATCTTCTTACCTTCAGGTTAACATGAAAAAAATCTTACAATCAAACATTGTTTCTACGGGTCTTGCTATCTTTTCTATGCTTTTTGGTGCGGGTAATTTGATGTATCCTATTCTGGTTGGTATCAGTTCGGGAGACAAAAATCTGTATGGTATTACCGGTTTTCTGATTACCGCTGTGCTGTTGCCCATCGCCGGATTTATCGGCATGATTCTTTTTAATGGTAATTATAATCTGTTTTTTAATCGACTTGGCAAGCCGGTAGGGTCTACTATGATTGCCATATGCATGATTATCATAGGGCCGCTGATCGCCATTCCGCGTATTACGACGTTATCTCATGTCATGATTGCACCTTTTTTACCTGGGGCGCTGTTGAGTACTATTACGCCAACCTCTTCATTCTTATTTAGTCTTATTTTTTTAGGCATAACGTTTTTGTTAACCTACAAAGAAAATAATATCGTTGATATTCTTGGGTATATTATCAGCCCTGCTTTATTGATATCGCTCATTATTATTATTGTTAAAGGTTTGATGACGGCAGAGGCAATAATTCCTAATCATAACTCTGCGCTTACTGTCTTTAAAACTAATTTTATTTTGGGTTACCAGACACTCGATCTGCTTGGCGCGATATTTTTCTCTTCAATGGTAATCAGTATATTGAAAAATAAGATGGGTAAAAGTATTCAGCATAACCCGCGGGTTTTGGCGACAATTGGTTTGCAATCAGGTTTTATTGGTGTATCGCTTCTGGGAATTATCTATATTGGCATGAGTTTGCTGGGGGTCTACCATGGGCATGGCTTTGAATATGCCAATGGAGGACGATTATTCCAAGAAATTTCCCTCAAAATTTTAGGTTCTCATGGTGCAGCGGTTATCGCCACTGCGGTATTAATGGCCTGTCTTTCAACATCGATTGCGCTGAGCGCTGTTGTTGCAGAATATTTGCATAGTGAGATTTGCGTGAAACGACTCAGTTATCGTGCATCGCTTATTCTGGTATTGTTGTTATGTGTTCCGATGAGCACTGCTGGCCTTGATTTGGTAATAGATTATACCGCTGGCATTATTACGTTCGTTGGTTATCCGGTATTAATCACGCTTACCTTTGCCAATATTTTTTATAAACTATTTGGGTTTAAGCCAGTAAAGATACCGGTTTTCTTGGTGTTCGTGTTTACACTGGTGAAATATTATAGTAACCTTATTTAAGGTATAAGTTCTTTAAATTATTTATTTAAATTCTGCGAGAAAACATGACGCAAAGCATGACCAATTTTACAGCAAATCGTTCTTTATCCCGATTTTTGATTGTTTTTTGTATGATCTTGAGTACCCCATTAACCTATGCTATCGGTTCTATCAGTACTACAGATGTAGTTAAAGCAGTAATCGCACTTCCATTATTACATTCGGTCTATACCCATTTTGATACTCTTCCTCATACCAATCCAAATCGTTATTCAGCTGAGCGCTGCAAAGAGGCTTTTGTAATATTTAAAGAAGCAATAAAGATTAGAAATAAAAAAGCGATTATGAAAGCGACGAAAGATCTTTTGACTGAACTTAATTATTTTTATCGTGATGGGCTGTGCGGACATCCATCAGCAGTAGAAGGGCCACATAATCATGCGCATGGAGATGACCATGCCAGCAAGCCAGAAATGGTGGTGATCTCTTCCCGAGGTGTTTACGGTTATATTCATTCGAATATGTCTTCGCTGACTAAAGCGTGCGTTACTTTATATGGTATTTATTTTGCACTGGAGAAGTTATATAAAGGTGAGAATCCGTTAGACTGTTTCCGACATTGGCTCGGTGTACCATGCAGTCAGACAAGTAATGCTGGACATAATCATCCATAATCATTGAAAAAGTATACCCCGGTAACCCCGGGGTTTTGTAAATATACATAAATGTTTCATAAAAAAGTTTACACGGGAGCAGCGTATGACAATTCAAAAAACCAGTTCTTTCAAAAAACAATCAAAAGCATTCTCATTGTTTATAATATCTCAAATGGTTTTCGTTACCGCAACAGTCTTGCCAGGAACAATTGACGAAGATAAACACAAATTGGCGGCAGAGATGGGTGGTGAAACAGATAGTTGGTGGCAGAGATTGGGCAAGACGTTATCTAGTAAAAAAGACAGTTCAGTTACTCCAAAAAACGAGCCAGTAGTCAAGCCAGCGCCAATTGCGCAAGCGCCAAAACCTGTAGCTCAGGCAGCTCCTGCAAAAACGCCAGAGCCACTAACTGGGTCAATATCTTCCGGTTCAGATGCAGTGCAGCAAGGGGGAAGTTCTAAGCGTCGTTCTTTGAATAGTGTTGGTGGGATAATTGATCTATTCTTGCCGCAAGAGGTGCGGATACCGAAAGAGGTAGAGATAGTGCATAAAATGACAGATAATACAAAGAGAGTAACTCTTTCTGAGGTTGCGGTGGATGCAGGAATCGTTTGCGATAATCCAGCACAAACAATGAAACAGTTACGACTGGCCGCAGAGGGCAAGATAGATGGTGGAAGAATTTGGCGTTTTCTTTCCCAATTAGGTTCGTGGGAGCAAACTAAGAGAAATGTATTAACTGCGCCAGATGCCTTTATTAGATGGTGGACGCAAGGGCCTGAAAGGAGCAAGGCTGTAATTGCCCTGCAGGCTAAAAGAAATGCTGGTAAAAATATTATAAATTATGCGACCGACAAGCAAAATGGTTTTATTGATTTTTTAAAAAAGAATTCGGTGTCTGAGGCTCTGCAAAAGAATTCAACTACTGTTGGCTTGACAGCTTTTTTGGCAAGTTCCCTTTTTGCTCGCGATATGTACTATTTTGCCCATAGAATAAAACCTGATTACAAAAAATTGTTGCCGAATGCCTATAGCCATACGAGTATCGCTGCTCGATCAATGGCAATTATTAACAGCTTGTATCGCACAAATAGCAATAATGATTATGATCATTCAGCGCCGGAAAAAATTCAAGAGCTTATTGATACGATTACTTTTGATATTCGTGCTGGTGCCGTTAGCATCCGTGATGCACAAACTCAGGAAATAATTGATGTTAGCAACGCTGCTGGCAAAGAAAAAGCGCTTATTATTGCTAATATTGCCTATACGATCGATCAACAATTGGCAGAATTAAAGACAGCACTTGCCTACTTAGAAACGTATCAATATGTCGTTGATTTTGGAGAAGATTATTATCGTTGTGGCTGGAAATTTGATTTAGATGAGGCAAATAAAGCTGCTCGCATTATCCCTGGCATACGGTTTTATGAAATTACCAATGAGATGTCGACAAAACGTAACGATTATATGAAAAAGGATGAAGAGAGTATTTGGCAATTATCACGCTTGCTTTTTTCATATGGCATGCCGCATTCATATAGTCGTGCTAAAAAAGCATGGTGGATATTTAAGCGTCAGGAAGATTGCTTGCAAGAGGTTCGCAAACTTTTTATTACTTTGCCTCAATAATTAGAATTATTTTGTATCTATTATCATATATATTTCGGAGACTATTTTATGAATCAAAAAAAACATACATTTTTTTTAGTTGTTTGCTTGATCGGTGCCAATGCGAATATGCATGCGGCGCAACTTTTAAGATCTTTAACAGGTCCTGCAGTGAGAAATTCAGTACTTGCGGCATGCGCTACTGTATGGGCACTTAGAAATAGTCAAACTGGTTATCTCGGGCAATCAGTTATGGTCGCTTCTACTATGTATGGCGCGACGTCTGAAGTGCAAGCACTAAACAAGAAACAAGAAGAAGATAAAAATAAAACGACGCAAAGAACATTTCTCGGGCTAAATCGCGATCGACAAAACGCTATAAAAAACTTAAGAGATATAACTGTTGGCTCATCGGCACCGCTATCGTCTAGCAATTTCAAAAATGCTGTTGACACGTTTGCACCTCCTGCTGGTCCTGTTGTTGCTGCTCCTGTTGTTGCTGCTCCTGTCGCTCGTGGCTTTAATCGGGCATATGCTGGGTATCTCGGTGCTGTGGCTTATTATCAAGTTCAACATGCATATGGTCGGGCTCAAGATTTATATGGTTGGTTAGGTGGGCCATCTCGTAACACTCTTAAAGCTGGTGGTTTCGGTGCTGGTAAAGGTGCTGGTGCGGGTGCCATTCTTGTAGGAGGCGGATCAGTGCTTCTGAAGAAGCTAGATGAAGCTAAACAAGAAGATGCAGAGAAGAATAAGCAGACTCAATCGAAACAGTAGAAATCAGTAAAACGAATATAAGAATTAACGAGCCCTTGGTTTGCAGTATGCAAAGATCAAGGGCTCGTTTTTTGTTCTTGTTGTTTTTACTGCTGGTTACAGGCTTTGATAAATTTATAAAAGAGTGGATTTGGATTGCCAAGTCTGCTGTTAAATTCAGGATGGGCTTGCGTGGCAATAAAAAATGGATGTTCGGGTAATTCGAGAAATTCCATCAATTTTGTGCCGTCTGAGCGTACATGCCAGCCAGAAAAGCGTAAGCCATGTGCTTCAAGGGTGCTAATATATGCTGGATTTATTTCATAGCGATGGCGATGTCGTTCTGATACCGATTCAGTTGCAAGAGAGTCGAGTTCTTGGTTTGACTCTGGTAATTCTGTGTATTGAGCTGCGTGATAGACTTTATCAACGCAACTATTTTTCGTGAGCGTTGCATGATACGCCCCCAATCGCATGGTCCCCCCATACGCGTTATCTTGTAACATTTGTTTTTGCAATGGCAAAATATCGATAATTGGATAGGCAGTATGTGTATTGACTTCTGTTGAATGGGCGCCAGCCATGCCACAAACGTTGCGGGCAAATTCTACTGCCGCGAGCTGCATGCCATAACAAAGTCCCAGGTAGGGAATATTATTGGTGCGGGCATATTGGATAACGTTTATTTTTCCCTCGACACCAGTAGCGCCAAAGCCGCCGGGCACAATAATGCCATCTAAGGTATCTAAGTGTGCATGAGTATGATTAGGTTGATCAAACTCTTTTGCATCAAGCCAGACAACATCAATGCCGATCTGTAACGCTGCACCAGCATGGATTAATGCCTGACCAATACTTAAATAACTATCGGTTAAACTATAGTCGCCCGTATTTAAATATTTACCAATGATACCAATTTTAATATGAGTATGCGGATTTTTAATGGATGCAACAGAATGGGCCCAGGTTGACCAATCTGGTGCTATACGTGATGTCAGATTTAATTTTTTAAGAATCTTTTCTCCCACTTTTTCTTTTTCAAGATCAAGGGGAATTTGATAAATGGTGTCGATATCGGGAGCTGCTATGACATATTCAGAAGAGATATTTGCATAGGTTTCTATTTTGCGTTTTCTTTCTTCATCAACTGCATGGCGAGAACGGCAAATAATAAAATCGGGAGAGATGCCCTCTTCGTTGAGTAATTTAATTGCCTGTTGCGCCGGTTTTGTTTTCATTTCATGAATATGATCAGGAACCGGTAAATAAGCGACTAAAACATAGAGTACGCTGTCTCTGCCCAACTCCCGTTCGAGCGCACGAATAGCGAATAAAAATGGCTTATTTTCGTAATCTCCGACCGTTCCCCCAATTTCTATCACTGCCAGGTCATATCCAGCAGAAGCTAGTTTTATCCTGCGAATAATTTCGTCTGATATATGAGGAATAAACTGGACTGTTTGGCCAAGGTAGCCACCAGATCGCTCTCGGTCAATAACCGCTTTATAAATCTGTCCGGTGGTCATATTATTGTGCTTGGGAATATCCTGATCAAGAAAGCGTTCATAGGTTCCCAAATCTTGATCTACTTCGCCACCATCACTGGTGACCCAGACCTCGCCATGCTCGGTCGGACGCAGTGTGCCTGCATCACAATTTATATAGGGATCTATTTTGATAATGGTTACTGTGTAGCCATGTTCTTTAATAATTTTACCAATCGATGCGGTCGTAACCCCTTTGCCAACTCCTGAGATTACTCCCCCTACTACCACTACAAATTTTGTCATGAGAATAAAATTCCTGTTTTTTTACGATCCTGACGATCTTTATCGCGCAACGCTTGAATGATCTCATCAAGATCGCCAAGCATTACCATATCTAATTTTTTGAGCGTTACGTTAACTTGATGGTCGGTGACCCGGTTTTGTGGATAATTATAGGTACGCACTTTTTCCGAGCGCATGCCAGTGCCAACCTGCTCTTTACGTTCTTTACTCATCTGCGCATGATGCTCTTCCACTTGTGCGGCAAGAATCCGTGATTGAAGCACTTTCATTGCTTTTGCTTTATTTTTGTGTTGCGAGCGTTCATCCTGACAGGCGACGACAACACCCGTTGGAATATGGGTAATACGCACGGCAGAATCGGTGGTGTTGACATGTTGCCCCCCCGCGCCTCCGGAACGATAGACGTCGATTCGCAAATCTGCCGGTGAGATTTGTACATCCACTTCCTGAGCTTCAGGTAATACAGCGACTGTCGCGGTTGAAGTGTGAATCCGGCCGGCGGTTTCCGTTTCCGGCACTCGCTGCACCCGATGCACGCCTGATTCATGCTTGAGGTAGCCATAGACATCTTTGCCTTTGATATAGAGCACTACTTCCCGAAAACCACCTAAATCGGTCGTGCTTGAGCTATCGACTGATGCGTGCCAATGCTGTCTTTGCGCATAGCCCATATACATTTTCAGGAGATCGGCCACAAACAAAGATGCTTCTTTACCCCCAGCGCCAGAACGAATTTCTAAAAAGACCGAACGATTATCATGCTCACTCGGCGGAAACATGATATCTTCAAGCTCCCTTTTTTCCTGCTCGCTCTTTTGGGTCAGGAGCTCAATTTCTTCTACCAATAATTGCGTAAACTCAGGATCAGATGATTGTTTCACCTGTTCCTGAGTTTCTTGTATCTGTTGTTGAATAGATTCGATTTCTTGGTTTCGTTTAACCAGAATAGTCAAGCGAGAGAGCTCTTTTTGATACTTGTTTCGATCTTTCGGGTCCAAATGAGGATCAGAAACCAGTTTGGTTAGCTCATCATACCGAGCCCGAAGCGCATCCCACTCAACTGACATAGACATTACTTTTTATTCTTTTTATATTTTTGCTCAAATTTCTCGATTCTACCAGCAGTATCAACAAATTTCTGCGCATCGGTATAAAAAGGATGGCAGGCAGAGCAGAGGGTCGCTCTGAGTACTTTTTCGGTAGAACGGGTTTCAAATGAGTTCCCACAGGCACAATGTGCGACCACATCATGCATTTCCGGGTGTATATCTTTTCGCATGCAAAGCTCCTTAAGCGTCTTATAATCGTATTTTTATCATAAAATATCTTCTTATTATCCCTGCAAAAGCGGCTTTTGTAAAGGATGATCTTACCGATTTTTGTTGTTTTATTTATGATCCGTGCGCTTCGCTATCTTGTTGATTTTGAATCTGTAAGCTCATTAAATGTGCAACTCTATCGTCTAAACATGCTGCAGGTTGTATATGTTGTTTGATAACAGGAAGTGATAGAATTTTTAGTAAAAGTGGCGCACATGCTGCTTGCCATTTTGCATACCAAGGCCAGTTATTTGACCGTTGTTCTCGCATATATGTATGTTCTAACGCGCCTATCGCATCGCTTGGTTTGATATTGCCAGTGGTAATTGCCAAGGTATCAGCTTCTCTGTTTTGATGTTGAACCAATTGTGCAAGCAATAGAGAATATATACTAAAGCTTACAGTACGAGCGTTTCCAAAGCCTTCGGTAAAATATTTGATAAAATATTGTTTTAGTGCGTTATTTGTAACCATCTTTTCACCAGCCAAGATAACGGACAAGATTATTGCTCCCATAGAGATTGCACCTGTTGCAGCTCCAGCTTTCCATCCATGATTTTGACTATGATGGATAAGTTCATGGGTGATGATAAACTTTTTTTGTTCGTCGGTTAGTTCATTTAAAAAAGCATCATTAAGATATATTCTGTTTGTTGATTGATAGGCGCACGCTTTCGTATATCCGCCAAGAAGTTTTATTAATAAGCCGGATTTTCTTGCTTGAATTCCTCGATGTTCAATGCCCAATGAACGGGTTGCCTCATCAAATATTTGTTGGTTTGCTCCGTTTAGTTTTCCTTGCGATATAAAAAGATCTTGTATGGCGCCAAATGCATTAAATAGTTTATATACACCGGTAGGCTGGCTGCTCTGTACCGGGCTATTAATAGAAAGCGCCGAAAGCAGCATCAAAAGTAGCAATGAGTTTGATTTTTTCACTAACATGAAATCCTCCAAATAATTAAGAATTATATTATACATCAATCAATATTTATTATATTATACAGCTTGCAATAATATTAAGCAACCGGGTTATTTTATCACAGGATATTTATCCGGCTTGTCCCGCAGGCATGCAACATTCTTATTATCAGGCTCCATTTCGGCATATTCATGATATTTTCTGCCTTCAAAACCGCCACGTTCCTCTTTTATCTGCAACCGTTTTTGCTCGATCTGCTCATAAGATAGATTGATTGCCAGGGTAAGAGCATGGATTACTTCCAGCACATCGGCAATCTCATGCAGATATTCTTCTGTTGTTTGGGCTTCTAACACTTCGTGCGCCTCTTCGACGAGCTTATCTTTCAATCTTTGTACAAACTCTTCTGTCTCCATAACCCGCTCTGGACAGGTAACCCTTTGGCGATTTAACCGCTCCTGGGTTTTATCTCGTACTAATTTATCTACTTTAAATCTAACTTTTTTGGTCATTATAATCCCTTCTTTCCATACTATCCCTTCTCTCAAAATAATGTCTTTGAGTGTGTCGGGGATGCTGTGCATATCCACAATGTCGACATTGAGTGCAATGGGTAAATTTTCTAACGTTACCCGTGCACGGCCCATTTCCGCCAGTCGAATCGGCTCGCCAATATCTAATGCTAAATCTACATCTGATCCGGGAGAATTTGTGCCGCGGGCACGTGAGCCGAATAAAATTATTTTTGCCGTAGGAAAGTGATAGTCAATCGCTTTTAATATCCAGTTTTTATATTCTTGCGTTAAATTATTGTTGTTCATACTTGTTCTCACTTAATTTTGCCTTCAAAGATAAATGTTTCAATTGCATTGCGATCAGAGGGGGTTTCTTGAGCACGCATTTTTTCTGGGAGCTCGTCTTTGTTGCCCAAGTGGCCTATTGCGCACATTGCATGCACTTCATAATCATCAGAGAGCCCCGCTGTTTGCGCTGCTTTTGCATAATCAAAGCCTTCCATGCCATGTGCAACGAGTCCATCAGTTGATGCTTGTAGCGCTAAATTTTGCCATGCCGCACCGGTATCAAATGCGTGCGTGATCGATGGCTTGCCATTGTATGCAAACGTTTTTTTTGAAGCGATAATAATTAATACAGCGGCGTGTTGCGCCCATTCCTTGTTGAACGGCACAAGTAAATCTAAAAATGTTTGCCAGTTGGGTGTGTCGCGTTGTGCGTAGATAAATCGCCATGGCTGATTATTAAACGATGAAGGTGCCCAGCGGGCTGCTTCGAATAACGAAAACAGCTGTTCTTGTGTGATCGGTTCTCCTGACATTGCACGGGGTGACCAACGATTAAGAATTAGTTGGTCGATGTGATGATTAGCGATACGATTGGTCGTATGTAATTGTTTTTTTTGCATGTGATTCTCTCAGTTTTGCTTTGTTTTTTTCGATGTTAATAACAATAAGTAGCTATAAAAGTACTGGTAACGATGAAAAATGTAAAAATAAATTATCTTTACGGAAGTAAAATTTTGTTATAGGATGCTCCCGGAAATTATAACTTTTTAACCGGTGAAACACCTATGTATGCCAACTCTTCTCTTCATTTCTCCGTAGCTCCCCATATGTACGCAGCCTATTTTGATAACGCCGTTATTATTCTAGATGGTAAAAATGATAATTATTTAAGTCTTATTGATGAGGCAGCTGATTATTTTTGCTTTATTTTGAAGCATAAGTTTGTGCAAGAAAATAACCAATACTATTGTATTGATGCACCGGATCACGCCGAAACTCATACCTATTGGATTACTCATTTTCTTGAAAAAGATTTTATCACGCTTAGCTCTTGCCCAACACAATTATCTGCACCATTACAAGAAGGTGGTTTGATTGGCTATCGTTGGGATGCAAAAAATTCTTGGAGCCCCTTTGCCCATGCGTCTGTAGCGGGAATTATACAAGCATATTATATGCTTTATAAGATCGATACAAGTATGAAACGCACGGGAATCTCTGCAATAATTGATCTGCTCAAACAAGAGTGCTTTGCGAAAAACAATCATAACCCTTCAGAACAAGAGATAAAAAAATTATCGGCATCAGTTGATGCTGCATCACTGTTGTATCCAAAAAAAATATATTGTTTAGCTTGGGCTGCTACATTTACGACACTTGCTTTAAAAAAAGGCTGGCGCTGTAATTTAGTGATCGGGGTACAGACAAATCCATTTTATGCCCACGCATGGGCTGAATGTGCAGGTAGTGTGATTCATGATGATCCAATAATCGCACGAGTATTGTCTATTATTTTTAGGGGACCATATACATAACATAACGGGAAAGTATAGATTATGCCTTTTTTAATAGGGGGAGTTGGGTTAACTCACGCACAAAAAAACCGACTTGCATCGCTCGTGGAGCGCCAAGCGAAATCTGATACGGTACAAATGATGCCGTTTGATACTGGTGTTATGTATGCTGGTTGTAAAAAAGATGAACGGGTGATCTCTGATAAA